>Ga0209278_1000091_pt1 | contig 141052 bp, 144 predicted proteins | sample JI81BgreenDNA_FD_187504 | JGI IMG/M metagenome (GOLD analysis project Ga0209278, IMG submission 187504) | Wastewater effluent complex algal communities from Wisconsin, to seasonally profile nutrient transformation and Carbon sequestration -... | ecosystem: Engineered > WWTP > Effluent > Algae... | reverse complement strand
TAGCCGCTGTAGCATTTTGAAGTAAATTACCGTTATTTTCAACAATAAAGTTAGTAGCTGCTGCATTGTTAACCACCGCACCTTCAACGGTTACCGAAGTACCAGAAGCAATAGTAAACACACCAGAATCTACTGTTAATGTATTAGCCTCTAAGTTGGCTGTTGTAGTGTAATCACCTTGGATAATTGCGTTTTTAGTACTCGTTGGCTCACCATTTGACCATGCTGTGCCGTTCCAAATGGTATTTGGTAAAACCATAGACACATTATCAATGGCTGCAGGAGGGTTAGAGCCAAAAAGGTCATCATTAGTCCATTCAAATACTAAACGCATTGTCGAACCTGCAAAAGAAGATACATCTACAGCATTATTTGAATAGGTTTGCCAAGTATTCTGGCTATCTAAGTTTCCTCCAACTTGAATTCTACCAGCAGCAGCTGTAATTGATGTTCCAGCTGTAGGTATAAATGATGTTGGAACTAACCACACTCTTATATAATCATAACCTGACTCTCCAACACATTTCCAATCGAAATTTAAAGAAACTAGAGTTTCGCCAGCAGGTATTTCAATTTCGCGATATGCATGAACCACAGAAGTAGATGAAGTAGAATAAGCATTAGATGTTCCACCATTGTTAGAAACATAAATAGAATTAGCTGTATTACCTGTTGCACTACCATAAGCCCATCTGTTTGTTTGCGAACCATTAACAAAGGTGAAATTATTGGCACTAAAATCATCTGTATAAGGCAAAGTTGCAGGTATTTGAGTTGTTGTAAACGTACCACCGCTTACCCATTCACTAAAATCACCACCACCACAATTGGCTCTTACCCTTACGGCAAAAGTTGTTATTGAAGATAAACCAGAAACATTTGCAGTTAATATGCCAGATGCTACAGTGCCAGATGCAACTACTGTTTCACCATTCCTTACTTCCCATTCATAACCTTCAGCTGGGTTTGAAGTTGATGCAGTCCAGTTTATTGTAGCGGTTGTTGCTGTGATATTTGTTGATGCAGAAACTGTATTAATTTGACAAGTAGGAACAACTAAGTTAACATTGTCTATTGCAGAAGGAGGGTTTGAACCAGCAGATGAATCATTTCTCCATTCAAAAACTAAACGCATGGTTGATCCAGCAAATGAAGACACATTGACTGCGATATTATTATATATTTGCCATGTTGTTTGGTTATTAAAATTACCTCCTACTTGCACTCTTCCGGTGCCAGCAGTTATTTGAGTTCCGGCATTTGGTGAGAAAGAAGTAGGAACTAACCAAACTCTTAAATAGTCACAACAAGATTCTGCATTTCCTAGCCAATCAAAAGATAAAGTAGCAAAAGTAGCACCAGCCGGGATAGTAATATCTCTATAAGCTTGAACTACAGAAGTAGATCCTGTCGAATAAGCATTAGTCACACCATTGTCATTTGAAATATAGATAGCGTTTGCAGGATTTCCTGTTGCACTACCATAAGCCCATTTGTTGGTTTGAGAACCATTAACAAAGGTATAGTTATTGGTACTAAAATCATCAGTATATGGCAAAGTAGCAGGAATTTGTGTGGTCGAAAAGGCTCCACCACTCATCCAAGCACTAAAATCTCCATTACCACATTTTGATCTTACCCAAACAGTATATGCAGTGTTAACAGATAAGCCATTAACATCCGCAGTTAATATACCAGCTTCTACTGTGCCTGAGGCTGCAACTGTTTCACCATTTCTTATTTCCCATTCATATCCTTCGGCAGGATTTGAAACAGATGCAGCCCAGTTGATGGTTGCAGTTGTTGCTGTGATATTAGTTGACGATAAAATTGAAGCAGGGCTTTCACAAGCAGGTATTGGTTCAATTGCAAAGTTATCAAAGGCAAGATAATAATCACCACTAGTTCTATTACCAGTTAATCGAATTCTAATATTTTGACCTACATATGATGCTAAATCTAACGAATAACTTTGCCAATCTGCAACTGCATTGTTTACAATAGTACTCACATTGGTGTAAGTTGTTCCATTATTAGTAGAAATAGCTACTATAAAATTACCACTTCCTGTTGCTGGTGGGGCATGAGGAGCATCATAATTTGCAAGTTTGTATCTAAATACCAATCTATGAGCTGAAGGTATAGTACCTATAACAGGTGTTTGAAAATTACCAGTAGAAGATAAATTATATAAATTATAATAAATATAATTAGTGGCAATTGCAGGATTAAGTGCTGTTGTAGTTCCTAAAGACCAAAAAGAATTATTATTCCAGTTTGAAGGCAATGTTACTGTAGAAAACCCTTCGACCCAAGGCACTGTATCTGGTGACAAGGTAGTTACAGTATTTTCATTGGCGCCTGAAGATGTGTTATAATAAAAATCAAAAGGTGCAACGGAACCACATCTTGTGTATTCATAAACTTTTACATAATATGTTGTACTAAGATTTAATCCACTAATATTGGAAACAAATGAAGCAGTACCATCATAAATAATTTGCTGACCAGAACCACTATAAACTGTAGAAACCGTTGGTGCAGCCCCAGAACCATTGGTGGGATCCACAATAGGTGCATCACTTAAAATAACCATTCTTCTATTACCATTACCATTCGTCCAAGAAGCATTAAAACCTGAATAAGATATGTTAGTGAATGTCAAATTTGATGTTTGTGTAGTAGGGTTTACTGGAAGTGCAATGGTTGCAACATTTGAAACATCAAATAAAGATGAGTCAGTACAAGTTACTTTGCATCTATAATAGATTGTAGTGCCTGCAAAGGAAGGCGGAATAAAAGTAGCTGTGGTTGCTCCTGTGCCACCTGTCGCATTGCTCCATGAGTCGTTATCAAACGATTGCTCCCATTGATAAGTTAAACCAGTTACCCCTGTAGTTGTTCCTGTAACTGTCAATGCCGCTGGTGTTGAGCCTGAACATACATTTTGTGAAGTATTTGTAGTAATTATACCTGCTGTAGGCGTGCCACTACATGGTATAGGTGGAGTCCAAGTGAAGGTTAGACCAGCACTTGGAAAAGCTGCAGGAGTACCCGATGTAAATCTCACATTCTGTCCATTTGACGTAGCTGCAGCAGTATCATCCCAGGCTGGGGAAGAATCTGGCACGGAAGTCGTTAATCTTCTAGCGTTAAAATCAGAATTTGTAGAACCTCTTAAACCAACTTGAGGAATGTATGATGAAGAGTTTGCTATATTATTCATTTCACCGTAAACAATACTAATAACCCCATTAATTTTACTTATTCTAATTTGAAAACTGAATCTTTCTACTGTATTTTGTGACCATCTAGAGGCGTTTTTCCACTGAAAAACATATTCCTCTCCAATTTCTTGCCATCTTAATTCATACTCAATACCTGAAATGGTGCAATTTCTTAAATCCATACCTAAGGCAGAAACAACACCACTAGCAACTGTAGTTGCTGATATTGGCGTAGTTGTTGAAGAAGTAGAAGTGGACCCCAGAACAAGAGAACCATCAACTCTCATTACTACACTTGTAACATTCACTCCATTAAAAAGAAAAGAATTTGGCAATGAAATCACATAACTGTTAGAATCATAAGTTGTACCGCAACCATTACAAGTAACAATTTGAGTTCCTCCTGTAATTTCGGAATAACTCCCATTACTTTGAGAAAATCCATATTGAGAAACATTTTGTCCAAATCCTTTCACACTCGTGAGCAGAAAAATCAATCCAAAACACCAACTCCATAAGAAGCCGTATCCACTAAAGCGTCTTGATTGAAGACCTTTAATTGTAATTTTTTTATTCATATAGTTGTCATTTAATAATGCTCGCAATTTAGTAAAATTTTAACAATAACAAAATATTATGTTAATAAAATAAAATTTAATAAAAAAATTAATAATATTTTAAAAAAACAAATCAATATTAACATTAATAGATTGAAGAAGGAATGAATGTTCAAAACTAAAAAATAAAGTAATTATTTTAATATCTTTGACTAAGTTTACAAATTATGATTTCATTATTCAAAACCAAGCCTAAGCTATTAGAATTAACTCAAAACGGTTATACTGATATTCACAACCACCTTTTACCAGGAATTGATGACGGGGCAAAATCCATTAAAGACACCCAAACGATTTTAGAAAGCATGAAAAGTTTCGGATTTACTTCTGTGATTGCGACGCCTCACACTATGAATTCGATTTGGTCAAACACTCCAGAAAGCATAACAAATTCACTTGCTTACACTAAAACTGAGTTAACTGAAATTTCTAATTCGCTTCAATTGCGCGCTGCTTCAGAGTATTTTTTAGACGAAAACTTTGTTAATTTAGTTTCTAATAAAAATTTACTGACTCTCAAAGATAATTATTTGTTAGTAGAAATGTCTTATTTAAATGCTCCAATACAACTTTTTGATTATTTATTCGAATTGCAAGTTCAAGGCTATATTCCTGTTTTAGCTCACCCAGAAAGGTATACGTTTTATCATCAAGACAAAAAAATGTATGATAAATTGAAAAAAGCAGGATGTTATTTTCAACTAAATTTATTAGCTACTACAGGTTATTATGGCAAGCATGTGGCTGATGTTGCCAATTATTTATTAGAAAACAATTACTATGATTTTTCTGGATCCGACATACATCATGGCAATCATTTGAATAGTTTTAAAAACAAGATTGTAATAAAATCCAGTAAAAAATTAGAAGCATTACTTCCAGAAAATGATTTCTTCAAATAAAAAAGACATACTATTTTGAGTATGTCTTTTTTAAGTTACACTTAATTTATCGTTTGAATATTCTATCAAAAAGTGATTTCTTTGTTACTTCTTGTCCGTAGCCATAGCCGTAACCGTAGCCATATCCATAGCCGTAACCTTTATGAACTTGGGTGTCGTTAATAAGAATCGACATATTTGGTAGACGTTTTTCTTCATATAACTTTTGTGGTAAGGCTAGCATTCGCTTATCTAAAAAGTTTGCTCGGGTAACATAAATGAAGGCATCTGCGTGTTTTGCAATTAACAAAGTATCCGTTACTAAACTCACCGGAGCAGTATCTACAATAATAAAATCAAAGTTTTGTTTTAATACAGCAAACAATTCATCCACTTTTTTTCCCATTAATAACTCTGCAGGATTTGGAGGAATAATTCCTGCTGGCAATACGTAAAAGTTATCAAAACCATCAAGCTTAACCACAAAATCCATAATATCTACTCCTTGTTTATTGGACAGAAAATTAGTAACACCTTTAGAGGGAACATTTAAGTAATCATCTAACTTTGGGTTTCTAATATCCATTCCAATTAAAAGAGTTTTCTTGTCTGACATGGCAATGGTTGTTGCAAGATTAACAGACACAAATGTTTTTCCTTCTTTTGGGAAAGTAGAGGTTAAAAAAACAGTTTTAGCCACATTTGAAGTAACTTGAGAAAGTAAAAAATCTAAATTAGTACGAACAATTCGTAATGCTTCTGCTGTACTTGTTCTACTGTTAATTTCAATCAAACTTTCACCATTTTCTGCTCTTGGAACATCACCAATGAATGGAATAGTGGTGGCTTTTTCAACATCCATTCTCGATTTAATTTTTGTATCTAGTAAATATCTTAAATACAAAATAGCAAATGGCACTAATACTCCAAGAAACATTGCCGCTAAATAAATCATTTTTTTATTTGGCGAAACTGGATTTGGGCTAGCTAAAGCTGCATCAATAACTTTTGCATTAGGAGCAGTAACTGCCAAAGAAATTTGTGTTTCTTCTCTTTTTTGCAACAAATATAAATATAAGGCTTCTTTTACATTTTGTTTACGGTTGATGTCTCTAAATAGTTTTTCTTTAGTTGGAACTTGTGCAATTTTTCCACTAATAAGAGAACGCTGTTTCATTAAATCGTTACCAATAATTTTCAGCGCATTTTGTTGTTGTAACAAACTTGCTTCTATACTATTTTTCACAGCATTAATTCGCTCATCAAGCTGTATAACTAGAGCATTTTTTGGACCTGCAGATTTTAAATCTTTATTTCTTTTTAAAACTAACTGATTGTACTCAGCAATCAAAGACGACGCACCTTCTTCAGATGGAAGAATATTAGCTGGGATTAAATCACTTTCGTTAGAACGAACATAATCTAATACTGTTTTAACTATTTGAGTTTGGGTTGCATTTTCGATGTATTTCTTTTCAAAATCACTAGCATTTTCAAGGAATAATCCGGCTTCAGAAGCAATATCTGTAACTTGATTATTTCGTTTAAATTGTTCTACATCGGTTTCAACATCTTTCAATTCATCTGAAATCAGATTTAAACGTTGCTCGATAAATTTCGAAGTGTTTTCAGCTATGAATTGTTTATCAGTAATAGCGTCGTTATTGTAATTCTTAACTAATGCATTTAAAAAATCTTCCGCTTTTTCTTTTACTGCATCATTCAAAGAGAGTTCAATTACACTAGTGTTTTTACCAAATGAGTTAACTTGTAATCGTGACTTGAAAGATTCTGTTAAAGAAGTAACTGGAATGTAACTAATCCCAATATTTTTATTCGCTTTAAAAAACTTTTCATTTTTTAATATAGTGAATTTATTTGTTCCAATTGATATTGGTTCACCGAAATTAAAATCACCAATTTTAGTGTCGTTTTTATCAAAAAAAGTAAAAGATGAAGTATCATTAATCTCAACAGTAAAACGATTTGACTTTTTTCTGAACTCTTCGTTAACTTTCAAAAAAACAAAAGTAATTGGACTAGTTTTATATAACTCTTCTGATTTAATTCTTCCAATATTTAAATAAGAAATTGAAAGTTGTAAATCTTCAACAGTTGTTCTAACTAAAGTGCGTGATTTTAATATTTCTATTTCATTATCAACATTGCTTTTCACTCCATTGAACATGCCTAAATCTGAAAAAGCGCCTAATTCGCTAGCAATACTTCCTTTCCTGTCATCTTTTACAATAAGTGAAGTATTTGCTCTATACATGGGAACAGAATAGCGAATATACAAATGTGCGCCAACAACAAAAATAATCACCCCAAGCACAAACCAAATCCAATGATTTAAATACTTTTCAACTTCTTCTTTGATATTAAAATCTGAATTTTGAATTTTATCTAATTCCTCCATTTTATCTTGTACTTAATGCTATTATTGTTACTAAAAGAGATAATGCTGATAACCCAACGGTTAAATTAGGACCAACAGCTGATGAATTAATTCTAGTTTTATTAGGTTCCACGTAAACTACGTCGTTTTGACTCAAATAATACCATTCGGAATTAATAAAATCAGGTTTTGTGATATCTACACGCTGTGTTGTTTTGGTTCCATTATTTTCTCTAATCACTAAAATATTATTTCTAGTTCCATAAATAGTCATGTCGCCTGCTTGACCAAGGGCTTCTAATAAAGTAATACGCTCACTTGGATTGGAAAATGAACCAGGTCGATTAACTTCACCTAAAACAGTGAATTTGAAATTCATAATTCTGATATTTACTACAGCATCTTTTATGTGTTCTTTAAGTAAATTTTGTATATGAATAATGGCTTCACTTTTTGATAAACCTGCAAGTTTAATCTTTCCTAGTACAGGATAGTCAATCATCCCATTAGAATCTACAAGATAAGAAATTTGTCTGCGCTGTTCTGGGTTTTCTTCACTTACACCAATCATCAAAGTAGTTTGCATATTATAAGGAATGGTAACTTCTGGATTTTCAGACAATACATTTATCTGTAACACATCGTCGGGTTGAATAGTAATCTCAAAGGAGTTATTATTGTCACTTTTTACACCTTGTTGAATGTATAGAATTTTGTCTTTTGAAACACATGAAACTAACGACACTATCGAAAGGGTAATAGCTAAAAATTTTAAAACAGTTTTGAATAACATAAAAGAGAATTTTTTTTGCAAATATAAGTTCTATTGATAAACTAGCTTGAATTAATTATCTAAACTTTGAAAAATTGAATTTTGACTTTTAAATTCAGGAACTATATTTTTCATCACGCGAACTAAGTTATCTGTATCAACTACTTTACAATAATCAAATAATTGGACTAATAATTGATCAATCTGTGGCTGACTTAATTGGGAGTTTTCTACTCCAATCATTATTTTTTCATGATGGGTTGGTAATGTTGTTGCAGAATCATTTAATAATTCTTCGAATAGTTTTTCACCTGGTCTAAGTCCAACAATTTTTATCTCAATATCTAATTCAGGTTCTAATCCTGCAAGACGAATCATTTTTTTTGCTAAATCAATAATTTTGACTGGTTTCCCCATATCAAAAACAAAAATTTCGCCGCCTTTGCCCATGGAGCCAGCTTCTAAAACGAGCTGACAGGCTTCAGGTATTGTCATGAAATACCTAATGATATCAGGATGTGTAATTGTAATTGGTCCGCCTTCTTGAATTTGTTTGGTAAATAGTGGCACTACTGAGCCATTTGAGCCTAGTACATTACCAAAACGAGTAGTAATGTATTTAGTTTTACTTTCTTCTTTACTGGTTTTAAATAGATTTTGTACATAAATCTCAGCAATTCTTTTACTGGCTCCCATTACATTACTAGGATTCACTGCCTTGTCGGTTGAAACTAATACAAAACGTTTTGCCTTGTGTTTTTTTGCTAAATCTGCAACAACTTTTGTACCAAAAACATTGGTCAATATAGCTTGACAAGGGTTTAATTCCATCATGGGAACATGCTTGTAGGCAGCAGCATGATAGATGATTTCTGGATGATAAGATTCAAAAACGAACGCCATTCTTTTTTCATCTCTTACATCTGCAATTACGGGAATTAATTGGGTATCGACAGCGATCTTTTGTAATTCTAGAAGTAAACTATGCAAAGGTGTTTCTGCTTGATCAAGAATAACAATTTTGTCAGGATTAAACTGTAAAACTTGACGTACAATTTCACTTCCAATTGATCCTGCTGCACCTGTAACCAAAACAGTTTTTGAAGACAACCTTTTTGAGATAACATCCAAATCTAGTTTAATAGGTTTTCTGCCTAATAAATCAAGAATATTGAAACTTTTTATATGCTTAGGAATTGCTTTTTCATTTGAAAGAGAACTTACAAGGGGAACACTATAAACCTTAAAACCGAAGTCTATACATTGATCAATTAAGTTTGAAAGCATTTCTTTAGGAACATTTTTATCCGCTACAATTAAAGAAGAAGCTTTATAGGCACGAAGATAAACTGCCACATTTCTATCATATGGAATAATAGGTAGCCCTAACATTTGTTTGGAGTTGTGTTTTTCGTCTTTATCAATAAAACCAACTACTTTAAATCTTTTAGGTTTTTCTGAATTCAATGCACTACAAACCGCAAGAGCATTAGAATCTGTTCCAAATATAAAAACCGATGTTACATTATCATTTTTGAAATTATCAAAATAAACCTCATAAATTTGTTTTACAACAATTCGATACAATAATAAAAAACAAAATGATAGAACACCCGTTATAAACAAGCGAGTATTTAAAAATAATTTTCCAATACCTGTCAGCACTAATATGGTATTGAAAGCAAAAAAAATTACAAAAGTTGCTGTTTCAGCTAAAAATATTTTTACAGCATCAAGATAGCTCGAAAACCTTATTATTCCAGAATACGTTTTAAACATCCAGAAAAAGAAGACTTTGACTAATAAATAAGCTAAAGTTACTTTCCAAAAATGAGCAGGTACAATAATATCTAAACCAATACCATTTAGCATAATATACCCAAAGAAACCTGAGATAATTACCATAAAAATATCGATAGATAAAATTACCCATCGCGGTAGATATTTCAAGTTTTTCATATCAAAACGCAAATCTATGGCTTTAATTACTTGATAAAACAGCGCTTTTAAAGTCGATATCAATTTTATAATATATTACTTAAACAATTCTTTTAACACATTTTCAATTCTCAACAACTCTTCGCTTGATAAGTTTGATCCCGAAGGTAAACATAATCCAGACGAAAAAAGATTCTCTGCTACCGCTCCTCCGTAATAGGGAGCATTTTTAAAAACAGGCTGTAAATGCATAGGTTTCCATAATGGCCTACACTCTATATTATTCTTATGTAAGGTCTCGTAAACTCTTTGTTTGTCAACTTTAGCTAATTTTGAATCAAAAATAGCTGCTGATAACCAATGATTTGAAAAGAAACTATCATCAGGTTCTTGAAAAACTGTTACTCCAGCAACCTCTTTAAAAAAATCTGCGTAAAAAACATTCATAGCCCTTCTTGCTTTTACCCTGTCATTCAAAACTAACATTTGTCCTCTTCCTATTCCTGCTGAAATATTACTCAATCTATAATTATAACCAATTTCGCTGTGTTGATAGTGAACGGCTGCATCCCTGGCTTGTGTGGCTAGAAAAATCGCTTTATCTTTTTGCTCCTTTTGATGAGCAACTAAAGCACCACCACCTGAAGTGGTAATAATTTTATTCCCGTTAAACGATAATACCCCGAAAGTACCAAAAGTACCACAAGATTTTCCTTTATAAGTACTACCCAAAGCTTCGGCACTATCTTCAATAATTGGAATTTCATATTTGTTACTAATAGCTAAAATCTCGTCCATTTTAGCAGGCATTCCATAAAGATGCACTACAATTATTGCTTTAGGCTTTTTCCCTTTAGCTATTCTATCAACAACTGCATCTTCTAAAGCTACTGGGCAAATATTCCAAGTTTCTGATTCTGAATCCACGAACACGGGTGTTGCTCCAAGATAAGCTATTGGATTTGCAGATGCAGAAAACGTCATACTTTGACAAATCACTTCATCTCCGTTTTGTACACCTAACAAAATTAGTGCCAAATGCAATGCCGCAGTTCCTGAACTTAGTGCTGCTACATGGCAATTTTCTTTTAAAAAGTGTTCTAAATCTTGCTCAAAACCTGTCACATTTGGACCTAAAGGAGCAATCCAATTTTCATCAAATGCACTTTTTACAAAATCAAATTCTTTTCCACCCATGTGCGGTGAAGAAAGCCAAATTTTATTTTCCAAATTATCACAGTTTATTACAGCATACAAAAGTATTGCTTTTTGTTTTTAAAATTTTACGTGAAATCCGTAATTTTACTTTATTTTATTATATTTTTATCGTTTTGTGAATAAAAACGAAATTGTTTTAAAAATCAAACATAAGTCAACAAAAAAACCTCTTTCATTGTAGTATTTTAAATTTAATGCTACTTTTTGTGGAAATATCACATTATCATTATATTCTAAAGGATTTTCAATGTTTGCTAAAATACGTTCTTCATTGAAAAACAATAAAGATGCTTCAGAAGTTAAGCCAGGTTTGAGTTCTAGAATTTTACGATTTTCGCCTTCAAGTAAATCGTAATACCCAGGAATATCAGGTCGTGGTCCCACGAAACTCATTTGTCCAATTAAAACATTAAACAATTGAGGCAATTCATCTATTTTATATTTTCTTAAAACAGCTGAAAACCTAGATATTTTAGAAGTTTTGGGGTGAATTGTTCTAAATTTCAAAATTACAAATTTTTTTCCATATTGTCCAATTCTTTTTTGAAGAAAAAATCCATTGGAATTAGTATTAACAGACTGAACAATCCAAATAAAAAACAGAGAGGGTATAAAAAAAAGCAATAACAACAAAGAAAGGATTAAGTCAAATAATCTTTTCATATTAAGAGTGAAATTTTATAACCTTAGCAGGAATTCCAACCGCAGTGCATTTTTCAGGTAATGATTTTGAAACTACAGCCCCAGCGCCTATAATTGTTTGAGCTCCTATTTGGAGTTGGTTAATAATTTTAGCACCTGTTCCAACGTAAACTTCTTCATAGATTTCAACCTCTCCAGAAATATTTACAGCAGGCATGAAGGAAGAAAAAGAATGAATTACGGTATCGTGCCCTACGGTACACATTAAGTTAATTATTACAAAATCTTTAATTTGAATATTACATGTAATAATGGAGCCAGCACAAATGACACAACCTTTACCGATGTTAACCCCTTCATTTCCAATTATTACAGAAGGATGAATCAGGGTTGGGAATTCTATATTTTTATTGGTAATTTTTTCAAAAATGGTCTTTTTAGTTTCTGGCGATCCAATAGCAATAACAATATTAATTTTTTCTTGAACTGCATTTAGATCTTCAATATTTCCGAGAACTATATTTTGATTAATTGTTGTATTTTTTTCCATTCCATCATCATAGTACCCAATAAATTCATACTTTTTGTCTGTTTGATTTATTTGGTCAATCAACATTTTCACTTCTCTTCCAAAACCTCCTGCTCCGATTATTGCAATTTTCTCCATAAAATAATTGTTATTCTCCTAAAAATTTTTCTGCTGTAGCTTGCCCTTCTTGCGAAATTCCTTCACTAATAAAAACCTTTTTTATGGTTAAAAATAGTATTTTTAAGTCTAAAACAAAGGTACAATTTTTTACATACCAAACATCAAATTCAAATTTTTGAGCCCATGAAATTGCGTTTCTTCCGTTAACTTGAGCCCAACCTGTTATTCCTGGTCTAACATCATGTCGCTTTTTTTGAACTTCATTATATAAAGGTAAATATTCTGTTAAAAGCGGTCTTGGCCCAATCAAACTCATATCGCCTTTCAAAACATTTAGTAATTGTGGTATTTCATCTAAAGAAGTTTTTCTAACAAACCTTCCTAATTTTGTTAACCTTTCTGCGTCAGATAAAAGCTCTCCATTGCTGTCTTTTTTGTCGTTCATGGTTTTAAACTTGATAATTTGGAACAATTTTTCATTTTTCCCTGGACGAATTTGGAAGAAAAAAGGTTTACCATCATTTGCTATAAACAAACCTATAGTTACTAAAACAAAAATTGGCAAAAAAAGAAGCAATGCAAATAATGCAACTGTAAAATCAAATATTCTTTTTAAATAGTTTTTATACATTACTTCACTAAATTTTTATAATATTCTAACCACTTTTCTGAAATTTGTGAAGCTTTGAAATTTTCTAAAACATAATTTCTACCTTCTTTACCCATTTCTATTCTAAACTCATCGTTTACAGCTAGTTTTTTCATTTGCTCATAAATCATCTCAACATCTTTTACAGGATGACGCAAACCTGTTTTATTTTCAATTATTGTTTCTTTCAAGCCATACGTATCACTACAAATTATTGGTAATTCTAATAAAGAACCTTCAATTACACTTGTACCAAAACCTTCACGATAACTTGGCAAACAAAGAACATCGGCAACTTGCAAAACTAGTTCAGGATTATTGGTTGAACCATAAAATATAAAGTTCTCTTCACCTACAATTTCAGTTATTTCTGGCAATAAATTTTCTTCGTCGAATCCAATAAAAAGCAACTTCACATTAGTGATTTCTTGTTGAAGTTTTGAAAATGCATTGGCTAAATCAATTACACCTTTGTCAATATTTAATCTTCCAAGGAAAACAAAAACTACATCAGTATCTTTGTATCTAAGTTCGTTTCTATATTTTTCTTTAATTTCGCTTGAAGGAAAAAATTTTTCAGTATCAACACCACTAATAGAACCTTTTCCTAAAACAGAAGATTTTTTGGCATCAATTATTTTATTTTCAATCAGAAATTGTCGCTGCGATTGACCGTCAACTAATATATTTGTTGCAATATTAAAGATAAATTGATCTATCTTCATTAAAAGCTGCTTCATGAATCCTTTTTTGGTGTGCCACACTTGGCCTGTAAAAATGTGAATTCTAACTTTTATTCCTGCCAATTTACTCGCTAACATTCCAATCAAACCAGCTTTTGGAGTTACCGAGTGAACGCTATCAAAACCTTCATGCTTGCAAATGCGTTTCAAATGCATTAGTGCTTTTACATCTTTAAAAAGATTAATATTTCGCTCAATTTTTACATCAAAAACATCTTTAATATATGGCGAGATATTTTTTTGATCTTCATTTTCAAAATTTGCCACTAAATAAACATCAAACGTTGTTGATAAAACTTTAATGTGTTCTAACAAGAAAGCCTTTGCTGTTAAAGGCGAAGAAACTACAAAGCAAATTTTCTTTTTTTCCATCAAATGTTTATTTATTAAGATATCCAAGAATTCTGTAAAGCCAAACGTTTTTTAACAAGACTTTCCTAAATAAGTTCTTTTTTGAGTCAAAAATTTTATGATTCACATAATATATTTCATCCTTTTGTAGCAAACGTTTGAGTTCAACAACCTCAACATATGTTGCCTTGTTTTTAATTAATTGGTAAAATAAGGTTGCTACTAAAAAATTGAGTCTTTCCAAATAAAAAAAACTCATTTCAGTAGTCAAAGGTAGCGTTTTATAAAGATAGTTTGTTTTTTTTATTACAAGAATTATATCAGCAATCATTTTTTTCTTTTTTGCTTCATCTGTATTTCTTGTTATAGAATTTTCAGATTGTAAAAACTGTGAAATAAGCATATCTGTTGCTTTAATCCTATTAACAGCTGCTAAAGCTCTTGTATTAAACTCAAAATCTTCTATATAAATTTTTTCTAGAAAGAAAAGCTCGTTTTCGAGTAAAAAGGTTTTTTTGTATAACTTGTTGCAAGCAGAATTCATATAGCGAACCTTGTTGTAATATGCATATCCAGATTGATATACTTCACTAGAATTTGCTATTTGATATAATACTTCTCCATTGGAATTGACTCCTTGTGCGGCAAATTCTAAAATATCTAAATCTTGGGTTGTTGCAATTGCTAATAAATTTTTTAGAACATTTGGCAACAAACCATCATCTGAATCTAAAAACAGTAAATACTCGCCATTTGCATTTTGAATACCAGTATTTCTGGCGCCACCAAGTCCTTTGTTTTTTTGGGAGATGAATACCGTATTATTTCTATTTTTGGTTACTTCTTTTGCAATGGCTAAACTAGCATCGGGAGATTCATCATCTATTAAAATTATTTCAAATTCATCTTCGTTGAGATCTTGTTTGTATACGGAATCAATACATTTTTCAATATACTTCTCCACATTATACATGGGAATTATGATACTTATCTTTTTCATGATTTGACTAAAATTACATTTAAAACATAGGTAAACGCAAAATAAAATAATATAACCCCAGCAATTATAGTGTTTTGATTTTTAAAGAAATTCTTTTTTAATAAAGGATAAATTATCACTAATCCCATCATAAACCATGACAAATAAGCAAATCTATTAGAGAAATTTACTTGTATGATCAAAATCCAAGCTGCATTAGCAATTAAAAACGTATTAAAGATGTGATGATAAAATTTGTCATTATACTCCTTTTTAACAATAAAATACCATCCTGAAAGAACAGCTAAAGAACTATACAATAAAAAATCCCATCTAAAACCTGTTTTTGAGAATCCTTCGCTAATTTCGTCAGTAAAGTAGCCACCTACTTTATCATTACCAAGCCCTGAAATTTCAATATATTTAACAAGGAAATTACCTAAAACTAAAGAAACAGGAATTGCAATTAACCAAGTGATTATATATTTTTTTGGATCATTATAAAATAGCGTTATAGTATAAGCCATAGTGGGCAATAACATGGTTTGATGAAAAGTACATGAAAACAACATTAAACCTATACATACATATTTATTATTGTGATATGGCAAAGCTAAAAGAAATAAAGATGTGGCTAAACCGTTTCGAATACCATTTGTACCGTAAGCCCAAAATGAAAACGAAATACAAAGCATTAAAAAAGCATAAAACCAATACTGTTTAAAAAACTTTTTTGATATTAAAAACAAGGGAGTTACGTATATAAAAGCGCATAAAAAGAAGAAAAACTCTTTGGTCATTATTTTTGAACTAAAGTTCATGAAAGCATAAAAGCCATAATCATCTGTTACTTTTATGGGACTATTTGCTTGAAAGCGTTCAAAGGTGTAAGCATAAATTGTCATGTCAACAAAAACGCCATGAATAGGCCTTAAACCCATGTATAAAATAGTAAACAATAGAGATAATAGTCCAAATACTTTTAAGAATGCCAGATTCTTTTTATCGTTCATTTGTAAAGTTAGCGAATGCAAAACCACTAGAAATGTGACAATTAAATAAAATTGAAAAAAATAAAAACTGTATTTTTCTATAGGAACAAAATCAAACATTTCGGTAATATTTTAACAACATATCTAAACTACTATTGATATCAAACCCTTTATTTCTTAATACTTCAAGATAAGAATCGTCATTTTTCTTGTATTGTTTGATAGTTTTTAATTTTTTAAACCAATTTTCTTTATTCGCTTCTAAGGATTCGAATACTACGAGATTCACTCCTAAATCAACCTCATTAGCAATTGTATCAGAAATTAAAGATGGTATTCCGGCTACTTGAGCTTCAACTAAAACCACAGGGAAACCTTCGTGTAGAGAAGGCATAATCATACAATCAGCGGCTTTTAATATACTTGGAATATCATTTCGAAGTCCTAAAAAGGTAATATTTGAATCTAGTTTATTTGCATGAACTTGCTGCCTCATTGTTTCTTTTAATGGGCCGTCTCCCACAAATACTAAGTGAAAATCTAATTGTTGTTCAACCAAACATTTTGATAGTTCTATCGAAAAAAAATGGTTTTTCACTTCTAAAAATCTTCCAATTTGGACAATTAATATTGTATCATCATTAAGATGTATAGTTTTTCTAAATGCTGAATTAGACACATTAAAATCTTGAAAATTTACTGCATTGGGTAAAAACAAAAACTGATTTTTTTTGTAATACAAATAATTACCAGCTTCATTACCGCAAGCAATAAAACCATTAGAAAAGGTGTTAATTAAAAATTTTGACAAATAATAATAGCCAGTTTTTAAAAATGTTTTTGAACCATTTGCTGTATTATGCGAATGCGATATTCTAATTTTATGCCCTGTTAAATATGCGGCAAAAAGATTGATCCCATTATTTAATAACGTATGAGAGTGAATCGCATAAAAATGCTTATTAGATTTTAAGAAACTGTAAGTTGCTAAAAATCTATTCTTAAAACCGTTCGTCTCAATTCTATAAATTTTTCCCCCTAAGGCTTCGATTTCGTCATCATAATCACATTTTTGATTAGTAAAGTACAAAAAATCGAATTGATATTCTTGTTTATCAAGAACTCTATATAGATTAATGAGCATGGTTTCTGCTCCTGCTCTATTCATTGAACCGATTATGTGAAGTATTCGTTTCATGAATTCAATACATTTGATAAAACTTTAAATTCCTGTTCAAGAGTTTGATAGTTCAATTTTGAAAATTCTTGATTTTTTAGAAAATCATTTATTGCATCTTCAGAAAATGTATCAATCAATTTTATATTGCTTTTATCTTTAATCCATTGATAGGAACCTTTTACTTTATGATTATTATTTTGAAAAACTAAACAAGGTGTTTGGGTTATGTAACAAAAAATCATACCATGCAAGCGGTCTGTTATCACTAATTCTGCTTTTTTGAATGCCGCCCAAATTTTATCTAGTTCAGCATTTCGCTCTTCAATAGTTAATTTATTACGATTAATATGCGTATCATAATTGCTTTTTATTTCAAAATGATGATCAACCAATTCTAACAACTTGCTTTTCTCCATTGGTGTCAACAATTTTTCATCATCATCTCTCAAACACATTACTACCCCTTTTCTTTCATAATCAGGTTTAATTTTATTTAAACTCATCACAATATCAGGAGTTAAAACAACATTATTTGATGGAAAAGCAGCCTTCATTAAATCAAATGACAATTGCTCTCTGGCAATAAATGTCATGTTTTGATGTTTGCTGTAATGATTTTTAGCTTGAAGTAACGCTTTTTTACCTTTTTCAGTATCCGAAAAATCCATAGTTTGAGGAAATGAAACCATTTTGTTGTTTGGAAAACTTTCAACCACAAGTTGGCGATAAAATTCAATTTGGTCGTATAAATCACCGAAATTTCCTCCACCAACAGTTGTAACGATATCCTCTTTTTTGATTATTTTCTTTATCAATGAAATTCCTTCAAGGGTTTTACTGATAGGAACATCAATTATCTCAAATCCTGGGAGTGCCTCTTTCAAAAATTGAGTTTGAGCATAAGTAATGGCAACATCACCCAGATTACCGTAATCAGCGGCTAAAAAAACGAAAGCCTTTTTACGAGAAATATCTTGTAAATATGAAAATGAATTTTGCTTCTTAAATTTTTCAAGAAACAATAAAATTCGCGTTTTGTTTTCGAAGGAAATATATTGGCTTAAAAACATTTTATTTTTTTATTTTACAAAGCAGATACAAAATAAATACTGCTTTATTACTAATTATTTTTTTGTAAAGTTTGTCATTTTTAGAAACAGCTTCATAGTAATTAACTAATTGTTGAGTTTCTTTATTATGGAGCATCATTCTAATATATTGTATTTTTTGTATTTCTGACAAATCATTTTTAAATGCAAATAAATTATTAACGCAATATCTAATTCCTGACACAATAACTGAACTTAAAATTTTATTTTTAATTTCAATAGGAACATTCCAAGAATTCAAAAACTTTTCAATTGCTTTATTTTTTTCTAAATATAGTTCAAAAGAGTTTTTATGAAAGGTTTTGATTAATGATTCCGACGGTCTGTTAATATAATGATATAGTTTTTTATCTATAATTGTTAAAGTATTTGAATTTGCATAAACTTTTGAATTGAACAAAATATCTTCAACTAATGAAACTCCTTTGTCAAAAATAATATTATTATGCTTCAAAAAACTAATTCTGTAAAGTTTATTCCAAGCGTAACCCAGAATATTTAAAGTTTTTTCGTTTAAATCTAAATTATTTAATTTTTTATCAAATTGAATATTTTTAGTTAAAATCTCATCAGTTGAAATTAGATTTCCTTTTAAATCTTCATTATCTAAGAAATATCCGAAAACTACAAAGTCAATTTCATTTTTTTCAAAAACACAAACAGTATCTTTTAACAAATTAGGTTCAATCCAATCATCGCTATCCATGAAGTAAACAAACTCTCCCTTTGCTCTTTCTAATCCATAATTTCTTGCATCGGAAAGACCACCATTTGGTTTTTCATAAATTGTAATTCTATCGTCTTTGAAAGATTCTGCAATTTGTTTACTATTATCAGGTGAGCCATCAATTATAACTAAAAGTTCAAAGTCTTGATACGTTTGATTTAAAACACTTTGAATACTTTTAGCAATGTATTTCTCTACATTATAAACTGGCAATATTATGGATACTTTAGGCATATATATTAGTTAATTTCATAAGTAAATTATATTGTTTTAACTGAAAAAGTTTTACAATTAAAGCTTGTTTGGGTTTTCTCCAATTAAATTGATAATACTTAAAAAGTTCTTTATAAATAACTGATTCTCTGATTGCTTTAATTTCTTTTAATTTATTATAGTGTGAATTTCTTGTATTATTAATCAACCAGAATAAAATATGATTGATATAATAATTTGCTAAATCATTATTGTTTTCAGGTTGTAATTGTTTTCTTTCTAAAAAATGCATTTCCATATTGATTAAAAGATTTTCTTTGAACTTTACTTGAGTTAAAGAAGTCTCTACTTCAACGTAATTATATAAAATATCTTGAGCGCTATATACTTGATTTGTATTCTTTAGATAAGAAATATTAAATAAAGTATCTTCACCTATTTTTACTTTAGGATTAAATCTTAATTGATGCTTTTCTATAATCTCCCTTTTGTAAAATTTATTCCAAGGAAACCATAAAACATTATGATATTTAAGTGTTTCATTTAAAATGATTTTAGAACTAATTGTTCCTTCAAAAACTGTATGTTCTATACTTTTAAAATTTGAAACTTTATTATATCCAAATAATAACAATTCAGCCTCTTTCTCTCTTAATTTTAAAAATGTTGAAAAATATTTTTGGTCTACCCAATCATCACTATCTACAAAAGTAATCCAATCTCCTAGAGCCTTATTTAAACCAACATTTCTAGCAACAGAAGGACCTTGATTTTTTTGAGAAAAAACTTTAATGTTATTGTGATTTGATTCATAATCTTTACAGATTTCTAGAGAATTATCCGTAGAACCATCATCTATTAAAATGATCTCATTAGTAACTTCTGAAATTTGAGCATTTATTAATGAATCCAAACATTTACACAAAAATTTTTCTGCGTTATATACTGGTATGATTGTAGAGATTAGCATATGCTCGATAATAATAATTGTAATGATTGTTCTTTTAATATTTTAATTTTAGAATTTACCGTATCAAAATCTATTTTCCTTTTTATCAACTCTTCTGTAACTTCTGCGTTACTGTATACCAATCTATCTAATAATCCTAGTTCTTCTAATAATGATTCAAATCGAGAAGCTCCTCTTTCTTTGTTTGCTATAGCTATAAATGGTTTATTATAAATTATTGAAAAAACAGTACCGTGAAATGAATCTGTAATTATAAAATCAGCGTCATTAAAACCTTTTAACCATTGTTGAACTTTTGGATATTTATAATCCTCGATAGTTTTTGAAATTGGTTGATTTATACTAAATTTAGGTTGACAAAAAAAAGATTTTGTATCTAAAATTTCCTCAATATTTGAAATTAAGTTATTTTTATCAGTATTTCTGTCTAATACATAAGTGTAAATTCCTTTGTTATTTATTAGACTTTTTTCATAATAAATTAAATTATTATAATCTTCTTTTGATAACAATAATGTTGGATCTAAAACAAAATGTGCTTTAACATTAAAGTTATTTTCAACTAATTTTAAAGCCGATTTTTCCCTAACAGTTACTAAGTCAAATTCTTCAACTAATTCTTTGCAATACTGCGTTTGATCTTTATCATATTCCCATTGGTCTGTTCCAAAAGACGCTGCATAGGCAATTTTTTTAATGTTTTTATTGTCAATTAAAAAGTCTAGATAATAATTATAAATGTTTGGTGAATACATTGGTCGCCAAACTTGATCACTTCCAACTATTACAGCATCAAAATTATTAGTATCAAAAACATCAGTTAATGCTTTTTCATTTCGAATTTTACTTGTACGGTTAATATTTGTTTCAATAAAATTTGTACTATTAGAAAGTATCTCTTTTAAATTCTTTTTACTTAAAACTACATTATTATTGTTTTTTAAAAAGGAAAGAATTTTTCTTTTATAAAAACTTAATGTTAATTTAATTTTAGAAAATTCCGGATAATCACGATCAACAGTAATTACATTAAAATCATTATTTTTTAAGACCTTTTGTAAGGCATAATTTTGAATGATTCCTCCATAATTAGATTTAAGTGGTTGCGTAAGTATTGCTATTTTCTTTTGTTCCATTTTAAAGTTTTTTAAAATATTTAATAATATAAAATCTCTTGTAGATATAATATTCAATAACAGAATTCATTATTAATAATTCAATATTTATAAATTAAATGATGATTTATATGTATCATTGAAAGAAAAAGATCTATATTTTTTAAATTTTTCGTAATATTAATAGTATTTTGCTTTTTATAAAATTGAAAATAAAATTTCTTTCATTTGTATTTAACCCAATGGTAATAATTAAAAGTAATGATGTTATTGAGATGAAAGTTGACTTTAACACCATGTCTAAAAATAATTTACTGCTGAATTTAGTAAAAAAATCAATTTTAAAAAAGAAAAATAATGCCCAAATCAATAAACTAATAGCTAGAATTGGAAAAATTACATCTTTTAAGTATTTTGTACTATTTAATTTTATCATTTTTCTTAAAAACAAAACCCTAAAGCATAATGCAATAACTGAGTTTAAAATTAAAACCCAATAAACATTTATGGGGTTTGGATCTATTTTAAAAACAAACCATAATGCGGGTAAGGTTAAAAATATAAAACTTCCAATAATGATTTGATACCATTTTATTTTACCTGTAGCTTGAGCCCCAACCATTAAAGGATTAGATATAGTTTCAACTAACGAATAAACCAAAGCTAATCGTATAAATTCTATAGCATAAGGCGGTACTTTATCTAACCATAAGTGCATAACATAATCGATATTATACAAAAAAGGAACAACTAAGATAAACATAGCAAAAAAAGAATATTTAGAACTTTTAAATATTAAATTTAAAGAAGTTTCTACATCTCCTTTAGCATAATTCTTGGTAATTTGGGGATTAAGGGCAGTTTGAAAACTACTTACAAAGTTACCTATTACCCCTTGTACTATAATTGTTAAACTATAAGCTGCATTAGCAACAGGACCAAAAAAAATATTTAACAATATATTACTTCCTTGTCCTCTCGCAACAGCTGCAATGTTTCCAAATAAATTCCAACCTGAGTAACTTAATAATTCTTTATAATAGACTTTGTCGTAATAAAATTCATATACAGACTCTTTAAAATGTTTTTTACAATATATTTTATATAACAATTGAACTATAAAAGACACTAAAAAAGTCAATAATGCATACAAGATAAGTTTATCATTTCCAAAATTAACTAGCAAAAGTACAATAATTAATTTTAGTACAACCTCTATTATACTCATATAGGCATAAATTTGCATTTGTTCTCTCGCTATTAACAAGGCATTATATGGCACTTGAATTACACCAAAAAGAAATGTAAATATCGAAAATTGATACACCCAATTAACTGCACTCATTCGCTCTAAGGGTATGTTTAATTTGTAATTTACAAACCACAAACCTATAGTTTCTGCTAATAAAAGTATTATTAAGGCTATTAAATAATGAATATTAAGGGTTGCATTAAAGGTTTGCTTAAGTCGTGTTGTATCTTCTTTACCTATATCAAAGGATAAATAGCGTTGGGTAGCAGATGACATTGCTGAATTTAAAAATGCAAACATAGTAACAATGCCACCAACTAAACCATAAATCCCATAATCTACAACACCTAACACTTCTAAAACTAATCTAGAAGTATACAAACCTACTCCCATAGTTAAAAACATACGAAAGTATAGAAATAGGGTATTTTTAGCTAGTGTTTTATTTGATGACATAATAAACAGTTATCAAAATAAGCTAAAATCACTTTCAAATCATGCACTATTCCATATTGTTTTATGTTTAAAAAAATAAACTTTTTGTATGCAATAGTTAACAAACTAACATCAAAACACTTAACAACAAGAGCTTGAAAATTAAATAGAAATAGAGCACAAAGATTATTAGCTACATAAGTTGCATCTTTAGTAACCATTATCCTATTTTGGATATAATTTTTATAAAATTCATTCAATAAAGAATAATTAATCAAACTAAAATTCTCTGCCATATTTCTTTTTATTGTAAAAGCTGATTAAATTGAAAAATCATTACAAATTCCCTTTCCAAAAAATTTATTCTCAAAAGTTCCCAAATTATTAATAAACTTTGTTACAAAATTAAATTCGGTTTTAGTTATTTTTTTTTTACGAAAGTTACAACAGAAAATAAAGTTGTTACGATTATTATGATTTTTCTCACTTAATAACTTGTCTTCAATATTCATTAATAATTTTTCAAAAGTATTATAATTTGCCGTGAACTACAAAAGTCAAAAACAATAACATAATAAAAGAACAACTTTCAATAGGAAATTACTTATCATCATTTATACATAAATACATACCAATAAATTATTTTAAACCTTTGAAAGTCAAATTGATTAGCTAAATTAATTTTGGAAAAATTAAAAATACTGAAACTTTTAGTTTGATTATCTAATGGCTAAACATTATAATATGATTTATACCAAGCTACAAATTTTTTTACCCCCTGACTAATGCTAACTTTTGGAGCATAGCCAAACTTTTCCTTTAAGTCATCAACATTAGCCCACGTAGCATTAACATCACCCGGTTGCATAGGCATCATTTCTTTTATTGCTTTCAAGTTTGTAGCCTTCTCAATTTCTTCAATGAAATCCAACAGCTTAACTGGCTTGCTGTTTCCAATGTTATATAATTGATATTTTTCTTTGATCGTTTCATTCTCTAAAAGAAGTAAAACACCTTGGATAATATCATCTATATAAGTAAAATCTCTAGACAAGTTACCCTCATTAAACACTTTAATTGGTTTATTATTTAAGATGGCATCTGTGAAAAGAAACATGGCCATATCAGGTCTACCCCAAGGACCATATACCGTAAAGAATCTCAAGCCAATGGTTTGAATATCAAACAAATGACTATAAGTGTATGCCATTAACTCGTTTGCTTTTTTTGTTGCAGCGTAAAAGCTAATTGGTTTATCTACAGTTTCACTAGTAGAAAATGGAACAGTGCTCGAATTACCATAAACACTAGAACTACTAGCGTATATTAATTTTTTAACATTGAAGTTTCTTACACATTCTAAAATATTTAAAAAACCTGTTATGTTACTATCAGCATAAACCATAGGTTCTTCAATACTATATCGCACTCCCGCTTGAGCTGCTAAATTACAAACAATTTCAAATGAGTAAGTTTCAAAAAATTGTGGTAAAAAAACTTTATCTTCAAGATTTACTTTATAAAAATGAAAACTTTCACCATAAATTGTACTAACCGCTTTTTGCTTATCTTTAAAATTATTTATTCCTAATTCTGAAAGTCTAGCCAATTTAAGATTAATATCATAATAATCATTAACATTATCAATACCTACAACATTATACCCTTTTTTTAACAATTCTAAACTCAGATAAAAACCAATAAACCCTGCGGCACCAGTTACTAAAATGCTTTTATTATTCATTTGTTATAAATTAAAAAAAGCTGACATCATTGCCAGCTTTTACTTTTTATTATTTAAATGGCACTATAAACGAAATGGCATGAACAATATGGTTATTGGCAACTTTAGTATCGTCAAATGCAAATCGCCCTTGTGTTTCCAGTCTTAATGCAACATTTTCACTTAACCAAAAATCCAATGCCAAACCTGTATTAAAAGTTTGATTTGGTGTACCATCAACCCATAAAGCGCCAACACCAGCAATTACACTTGCGTCAAACCATTTAACATCTACAATATGCGAGTCAAAAGCATATAAAGCATTTAAATTTATAGAAGCATAAGTTGCATCTTTAGTAATCATCATCCCATTGTGAATGTTGTTTTTATCAAATTCATTCAATAAAAACTGACCACTTAAACTGAAATTCTCAGTCATTTTTCTTTGTACTGTGAAAGCTGAAACAAACGGAATAGCATTCCAATTTCCTGTTTCAAAAAACTTATTTTCGAAAGTTCCCGAGTTGTCAATAAAATTTACTCCAAAACCAAAAGTATATTTACTTTTAGCAGTTTCTTGAGACATAGCTACAGAAGAAACTAAAATTGTTAAGCCTAGTAAGATTTTTTTCATTTTGTTTTCTTGTTTTTTTGATTTAATAATATTTTTTCAAAAGTATTACAATTTACCGTCAACTGCAACAGGTAAAAAGCCTTTTACATCATAAATAATAGCTTTTTCTTTAGAGAACTGATTTAAATCCAATTGCAAGAACTCATTATGAGCCACTCCTAATACAATTGCATCAAATTTTTGATTGGGTATCACTTGCAAAGATGTTACATGATATTCATGAGCCACTTCATCAGGATTTGCCAAAGGATCATAAATTGTAACTTTAATACTATATTCTTCTAAACTCTTCACAACATCAACAATTTTGGTATTTCTAACATCTGGACAATTCTCTTTAAAAGTTATACCTAACAGTAAAACTTCTGCTCCATTAACTTTTATATCCTTCTTAATTAAGGTTTTAACTATTTGCGAAGCAACATATTCGCCCATAGAATCATTTAACCGTCTTCCAGCTAATATAATTTCTGGGTGATAACCACTTTCCTTAGCTTTTTGGGCCAAATAATAAGGGTCAACACCAATACAGTGCCCGCCCACTAGACCAGGCTTGAAAGGCAAAAAATTCCATTTGGTTCCTGCAGCTTCTAATACTGCATGAGTATCAATATTAAGCAAATTGAATATTTTGGCCAACTCATTAACAAAAGCTATATTTATATCACGTTGCGAATTTTCGATCACTTTAGCTGCCTCAGCTACTTTAATTGTTGGTGCCAAATGCGTTCCAGCGGTAATCACACTTTTATACAGTGCGTCAACTTTTAATCCAATTTCTGGAGTAGAACCAGAAGTTACTTTCAATATTTTTTCAACAGTATGTTCTTTATCTCCTGGATTGATTCGCTCTGGCGAATATCCAGCAAAAAAATCAACATTAAAAACTAATCCTGAAACCTTTTCTAGAACAGGAATACAATCTTCTTCTGTTGCGCCAGGATAAACGGTTGATTCATAAATTACAATATCTCCTTTTTTCAATACCTTACCAACGGTTTCACTAGCTTTCAAAAGTGGAGTCAAATCGGGACGATTGTGTTTGTCTACAGGCGTTGGAACAGTTACAACAAAAATAGAGGCACTTGCAATGTCTTCTATTTTATTTGAACATATTAATCCATTTCCTTCCGAAGATGTTTTTAGTACTGATTTCAGCAAGTTTTCTTCAACTTCTAAAGTAATATCGATGCCTTTATTTAGCTCCTCTATGCGTTTTTGGTTAATATCAAAACCTACCACATTATGTTTAGTCGCAAACAATCTTGCTAAAGGCAAACCTACATATCCCAAACCAATGATGGCAATTTTTTTATTTTCCATAATTTATTATTTTCCAATGGCTTTGTATACAAAACCAATTTTTGTTAATTCCGTTTCATTTAAAATATTTCGGCCGTCAAAAACAAAAGCAGGTTTCAACATGGAATCATAAATTTGTTGCCAATCGTAGGTTTTAAATTCATCCCATTCAGTTAAAATGGCTATAGCATGAGAATTTTCACAAGCTTTATAAGCATCATCATAAACAGAAATTAATTTAGAATTTTCGTCTTCAGAACGCGTTGCTAAATAATTCATATCTTCATAAACTTGATGGCTTTTAACCTTTGGATCATAAACTGCTATACTTGCTTGTTCACTCAATAAATCATCTGCCACATAAATTGCTGCTGATTCACGAGTATCGTTAGTGTCTTTTTTAAACGCCCAACCCAAGAAGGCAATTTTCTTGCCAGAAACAGTATTGTAAAGTGTTTTTATAATGTTTTTTGCAAATCTTCTTTTTTGATGATCGTTCATTATAATTACTTGTTCCCAATAATCCGCAACTTCATTCAAACCATAAGATTTTGCAATATATACCAAATTCAAAATGTCTTTTTGAAAGCAAGAACCACCAAAACCAACGGATGCCTTTAAAAATTTTGGACCAATTCTACTATCTAAACCAATGGCTTTTGCTACTTCATTCACATCTGCACCAGTACTTTCACAAAGCTCACTCAATGAATTAATTGATGAAACTCGCTGTGCTAAAAACGCATTGGCTGTTAATTTTGATAATTCTGACGACCAAACATTAGTGGTTAAAATTCTATCTTTTGGTACCCAATTTGAGTAAATAGTAACCAATGCTTCAACAGCTGCCTTACCTTCTTGTGTTGAATCGCCACCAATCAATACTCTATCTGGAGCCAATAAATCTTCAACTGCTGTACCTTCTGCCAGAAATTCAGGATTGGAAAGAATTTGAAAATTAACACCATTTCCTGTATTGTCTAAAATGTCTTTGATTGCTTGCGCTGTCCTAACAGGTAAAGTTGACTTTTCAACCACAATTTTATCGTTTTTGGCAACTCTTGCAATTTGCCTTGCACAAAGTTCAATATACTTCAAATCTGCGGCCATTCCTTTGCCTACTCCATACGTTTTTGTGGGTGTATTGACAGAAATAAAAATCATATCCGCTTCATCAATTGCTTGGTCAACTGCTGTTGAAAAAAACAAATTTCTTCCTCTTGCTTCAGCCACAATATCACTTAATCCTGGCTCATAAATAGGAATATTATTTACATCTTCATCATTCCATGCTGCGATTCTTTTTTCATTTAAATCAACTACGGTAACCTTAATTCCTGGGCATTTTTGAGCAATAACAGCCATTGTTGGTCCGCCAACGTATCCTGCTCCAATACAACAAATATTTTTAATCATAATTTTATTTTATATTGTTCCAATACCAATCAACCGCTTCCTCTAAACCTTTTTGAAGCGTGTGCGTTGGTTTGTATTTTAATAGTTCTTTTGCTTTGTCAATACTAGCCAGAGAATGTGGAATATCTCCTACTCTATTGGGCCCATGAATAACGGGAACTTCACTAATTTTAGTATCATATTTAGATAAAAATTGCTTTAAATAGTGAACCAAATCATTTAATGTAGTTCTATCGCCAACAGCGGTGTTGTAAACGGTATTCACTGCTTTAGGATTATCAGTAAACAAAGCCAATTCGTTCATTTGTATTACATTATCGATATAAGTAAAATCTCTCGAATAATTACCATCACCGTTAATTTTTGGACTTTCATGTTGCATCAATTGCTTTACAAACAATGGAATTACTGCTGCATAAGCGCCATTTGGATCTTGCTTTCTTCCAAAAACATTAAAATAACGCAAACCTATAATTTCCATTTGATAGGTTTTTGCAAAAACATCAGCATACAATTCATTCACATATTTAGTAACTGCATACGGAGAAAGTGGTCTACCAATAACTCCTTCCACTTTTGGTAAACTTTCAGAATCACCGTAAGTAGAGGAACTTGCTGCATAAACAATTCGTTTCACCTTGCAATCACGAGCTGCTACTAAAACGTTCATAAATCCCGAAACGTTTACTTCATTTGAAGTAATTGGGTCATTAATTGACCTTGGCACACTTCCTAGAGCGGCTTGATGCAATACATAATCAGCCTTTTCAAATGCTTTCTTACAAGTTTCAAAATCTCTAATGTCGCCTTCAATTAATTGAAATTTTTGATTGGTAATCAATTGAGCAATATTGTGCAAATGACCTGTAGCAAAATTATCAAGTACCACAACTTCATGACCTTGGTTTAAAAAATGCTCAGCCAAATTTGAACCAATAAAACCCGCTCCACCTGTGATTACAATTTTGAATATCATTTTTTAAAATTTCTGAATAATTTTCTTTTTAGTGTTTGAAGAAAATTTGATTTTTGAATATGGTCATCATGATATCCTTCACCATATGCTCCGTAGCCATAACCGTAACCATAGCCATAGCCATACTTGGATTGATTTTGATATCCGTTTAATAAGATACTAATATTATGAAGCTCGCCGCGTTTGTGTTTTTCGTTAATAACTGACAACATTCCTTTTTTGGTAAAACCTTGTCTAACAACATATAATGTAGCATCACAAAACTTTGCAAGTTCTAGAGCATCTGCAACTAAGCCAACTGGCGGTGTATCTAGGATAATATAATCGTACTCTAATTTTAATTGGTTTACTAATTCTTCCATAGCATCAGACATTAATAATTCTGAAGGATTGGGAGGAATTGGCCCAGAGGAAATAACATCTAAATAAGGAATGTGCGTTTTTTGAATTACTTCACTCATGGTTTTTTGTCCAATTAAATAATTCACTACTCCAACAACATTTTCGATATTAAAATCGCCAAAAATTCTTGGCTTTCTTAAATCTAAACCAACTAAAACCGTTTTCTTACCACTTAAAGCTAAAACAGTTGCTAAATTTATAGAGCAAAAAGTTTTACCTTCACCACTAACAGATGAAGTCAACATTACCGTTTTACTTCCTGTTACATTAGTTTTTTTGTAAATAAATTGCAATGAAGAACGAATAGCTCTAAAAGACTCCGCTAAAGGTGATTTTGGTTTTTCGTAAACAGACAAGTTATTTTCCGTGTTCTTCTTACCTACCACACCAATCAACGGAATTTTTACTAACTTTTTAATATCATCTGGAGAATTGACGTTATTATCTAAAAGTACCAAAATAAAAATTACAATCAATGGGACCAAAAATCCTAGCACCAAAGCTAAGACATAATTTACACTTGTTTTTGGACCCCTTAAGGCACCACCTACGTCTTTTGCCGGATCTAAAAACACAATATCTGAAACACTTGCAGCCATTACAATTTCAGCTTCGGCTCTTTTTTGCAAGAAAGTATTATAAATTTGATCTTTTAAATCGTATTTTCTTGTTATCTTGATGTGTTCTTGCTGCAATTCAGGCAACTTACCTATTTCAGATTCAGCTTTGTAAATATTAGAATTTACTGCTGCTAAATCAATTTGCAAAACAGATCGAGTGCTTTCAATATTTTCTAACAAAACACGTTTAACAGCGTCCATTTCTACATCGAACTCTGATAAAATTTTTTGACTTTTTACTGAATAACTCAATTCATCACGCTTTGTAGATAGTTGGATTAATCGAGAAACATTTGCCAAAATATTTGGATCATCTATTCCCGCAACTGTTGGCGCAGGAAGTTTTGAAAAATCAGTACTTTTTAACAAATAGCTTTTCAGATTACTCAAATATTTCAGTTTTCTTTCGATGGCATCCTTCTCTAAATCATAGCTCGAAATTTTACCAGATAACATTTCGCCGCCACCTTCAATTTGGAATACATTTTTTCCTCTTCTAAAATCTTTTAGTTCTACTTCAGCTTCTTTAATTTGTGATTCCATTTGCATTAAAGTACTATCAATAAATCGAATAGTATTGGTAGCAAATTGGTTTTTACGTTCAAGTTGAGTTGCTTTTAAAATTTTTACTGTTTCGTTCAGATATTCCACCAATCGATTCACATTGGTTCCTTGTAATTGCAACACAACCACTGACTGTGCTTTCATATCAGCTGTTACATCAAGAGAGCGATATCTTCCTACGGTTCCATTAAAATCGTCAAAACGCAGATAAAATTCCTGCCCTACATAATTAAAAGCATCTTCATTTAGATGAATTGCACCATTTAAAAAAGGCAAATTTACGGGTTGACTAATCTGTAATTTCTTCTTAAACAACTGATTACCCGTTGTAAATTGACTAGAAGACAAATCGCTGTAATGAAATAATGTAGCAGATGGAATGTTTTCAAAATCAACCTCAACTTCATATTCTTTCTCTGAAACAAATGTAATTTTGATAGGAATTCCTGCTAATTGTCCTTTATTTTTATTTAATTGGAAGGAAAATGGAACAGCACCATACACATCTTCGTAAAAATATTTTCCTTTTTTTAAGTATTGTACATAATATTCCAACTGGTCTACTACAACTTCGTTATGTGATCTCGATTTTAGTGTAGTAATTATAGTTTGTACTTTGTCTGAAACGCCACCCCAATTGAAAACCAAACTAGTATTTGAGGTAAACAACGGATTACTTTCATCTTTTATAACAATAGATGATTGCATGCCGTAAATTTTTTCTTTACGGATATTTACGTTGTAAGCATACAGAAATGTAATAATCAAACATAGTACAAACCAATACCACGACTTTAGAATCTTAAGAAGAAAGTTCTTAAAATCAAAGCTGCTTTGCGATTCTCCTAAATTAAAATCTTTTACGTCTAACATTAGGCTTTAAAAGTTTTTAGACAGCAATAATGCGGTGGTTATTAATGAAATAGCACTAAAAATTGTAGTAAACGTTTGCACACCTGTAGTTCCTGTTCCCCAAGATTTTTGTTTGATAGGCTTAACGTAAATATAATCATTATTTTGGATGTAAAAATAAGGCGATTCTTGTGCTTTTTCGCTCGTTAAATCGATCACATGGGTTTCAAAACCGTGCGGATATTTTCTAATAATTTGTACTTCTTTACGATTTCCAGTTAAGGTAATATCTCCTGAATTTGCAATAGCTTCCATAATTGTAGCTCTGTCTTGATAGAGAACATTAGTACCCGTTGAACCTACTTCGCCGTTAATAGTATATCGTAAACCTGCTAACTTCACATTAACAAACAATCGCGCTTCTTTTTTTAAGTGTTCTTCCAATAACTGCTTTTCAATTTTAGCTCTTACTTCATCAATAGTATAGCCAAGTACATTTATTTCTTCAAGCACAGGAATCCTGATATTACCATGACTATCAACCGTGTAACCATTAAAATACAAACCTTGTGGAGAGTTTTGCCCTTGATTGGCATTTTCGGCAATTTGGAACATTTCAACCAATTCTTTACTAGATGCTTTTAAACCAATCGAAATCATATCACCCACTTGTAAACGGTAAGGCTTAGATTCAAATGGTGCCACTTCAATAGCGCTATTATTGGTATTTTCTTTTTGTAAATAAACCAAATCTTTATTTGGAATACAAGCCGTAAAAAATAGAACGGATAAGAGTAAAAACAGCGATTTTATGTTCATTTTACAAAAATTAAAAGTGCAAATATAAAGTATACTTTTTAGATTATAAATATAATGATTTTAAATAAAATACAACTTAGAATTGCTTCATTGTATTTTCAAATGGAATTCGGTGTAGCAAACTTCTCCCTAAAGTTACTTCATCAGCGTACTCCAATTCATCTCCAATGGCGATTCCTCTTGCGATTGTTGAAGTTTTTATACCAAAATCTTTGATTTGTTTGAAAATATAGAAGTTAGTTGTATCACCTTCCATAGTAGAACTTAACGCAAATATTACTTCAGAAATTGCTCCCGATTTTACTTTTTCTACCAAGGTTCCAATGTTCAACTGACTGGGACCAACGCCTTCAATTGGATTGATTTTTCCACCCAAAACATGATAAATTCCTTTGAAAGTTCCCGTATTTTCGATTGCCATGACATCTCGAACGTCTTCTACTACGCAAATAGTGGAAGCATCTCGGTTGGTATTGGCACAAATTTGACAAATGGGCGCATCAGAAATATTATGACACGAAGTACAATATTGAATTTCTTCACGCATTTTAGTCAAACTCGCACTCAAAGTTTGCGTTTGCGACTCCGGTTGGCGCAACAAATGTAAAACCAATCGCAAAGCTGTTCGCTTACCAATTCCTGGTAATTGAGCGACTTCATTCACCGCATTTTCCAATAATTTTGAAGGTAATTCCATAATGGCAAATTTACAAAACAAAGTGAATACGAGCTTTATTTTCTTAATTCTTTTATCTTTGTCCAAAATCCAATAACGTATGCAACCTACTACTATACTCATTACCATTTTAGCTTATTTTGGCGTATTGATTTTGTTCTCCTATTTCACAGGAAGAAAAGGCGATGATACCAATGACTCTTTTTTCAAAGCCAATAAGCAAGCGCCTTGGTATTTGGTAGCTTTTGGAATGATTGGTGCTTCACTTTCTGGTGTTACTTTTATTTCAGTTCCAGGAAAAGTGGAAGCTTCGCAGTTTGTGTATTTTCAGTTGGTATTAGGCTATATTATTGGTTATTTGGTCATTGGAACGGTTTTGTTGCCGTTGTATTACAAGCTTAATTTAACTTCGATTTACACCTATTTGCAAGATCGCTTTGGAAAATATTCCTATAAAACTGGCGCTTGGTTTTTCATTATTTCTAGAACAGTTGGTTCTAATTTACGCTTGCTTTTGGTTGCTGATGTATTGCAAACCTTGGTTTTTGAATCCTTGGGAATTCCGTATTGGATTACGGTTTCGGCTACTATTTTGTTGATTTGGGTTTACACGCATAAATCAGGAATCAAAACTATTATTTGGACGGATACATTGCAAACTTTTTTTATGTTGGTTGCCGTTGGTATTTGTATTGTAGTGGTTTCGCAAGATTTAGGATTAAACATTGACAATTTTTCTAGTTTTATTGCCAATAGTGAATTTTCTAAAACCTTCTTTTTTGAAGATGCAAGTTTGCCTAGTTATTTCTGGAAGCAATTTTTATCTGGTGCTTTCATTGCTATTGTTATGACCGGTTTAGATCAAGACATGATGCAGAAAAACTTGACTTGCAGAAGCTTGAAAGACGCACAAAAGAATATGTTTTGGTTTACGATTGTGTTGACATTTGTGAATTTTATGTTTTTGGTAATGGGTTTACTTTTCACTGAATATGCCATCAAAAACGGAATTGACGCTCACAAAGACCAATTATTCCCTATTCTTGCCAATGAACATTTAGGAATTGTTGCCGCTTTTTGTTTTATTTTGGGATTAATTGCTTCGGCTTATTCTAGCGCAGATAGTGCTTTGACTTCATTAACCACTTCATTTAGCATTGATATTTTGGAAATTGAAAAAAAATACGACATCCAAAAACAAGTTGCGATTAGAAAACGCATTCATTTGATGTTCGTTGGGATTTCGATTTTGGTCATTTTATTTTTCAAATACGCTTTTAATGATGCGAGTATTATTGACAAAGTATTGAAATTTGCTGGATTTACTTATGGCCCATTATTAGGTCTTTATGCTTTTGGTTTGTTTACCAAATGGAATGTGAAAGATAAGTTAGTTCCATTAGTTGCTATTTTATCAGTTATAACTTCAATTATTTTAAACTTAAAAAGCGAAACCTGGTTTGGATTCGCTTTTGGATTTGAAATATTAATCGTAAACGGATTATTAACGTTTATTGGTTTAGTATTGATTCGTCGCCAATAATACCAATGTACAAGCGACTTCATATTGAATACCATTAGTATCTAAAATTGCATAAAAATCAGGATTTTCAGTTCCAGGATTGAAGATAACGCGTCTTGGTTGTAACGATAAAATGTAATCGTAATATTCTTGTTGGGCTTTCGGATTCAAATAAAGCGTAACCGTATCAACACCATGGAAATCTGTTTTTTCAGTTTCTATTGGAATATCAAACGCCATTCCTTTTTTGGCTCCAATGGCTACCACTTGGTGACTTTTATCTACTAAATTATGAATAGCTTTATAAGAATAACGCTCTTTATTTGTTGATGCGCCCAGAACTAATGTTTTCATTTGAATAGGTTTTGCGAATATTAAATTGGGATTTAAAATAAATTTTTAAATTTTCATTGTATAAATTTAAGCAATTTAAATAATAATTATAACTTTGAAATAACATTATTTTAATCGGAAGTTTTGAAACTCCACTTTTCTTTGCATAAAAAACTATGGATTTATTTATTTACGTTTTCGCTGCCTTATTTTCTGTCTTGAATCCGCTAGGAGCAGTTCCCATTTTTGTAGGATTAACTCAAGACGACTCCAAACAAGAGCGCTCCCGAATTTCACTTTGGACAGGAATAAATGTGTTTATCATTTTAACGATTTCGTATTTTGTAGGACGATATGCTTTGGCCTTTTTTGGAATAAGCCTAGATGCTTTGCGAATTGCGGGCGGAATTGTCATTGTAACTTCTGGTTTTTCTTTATTAACTGGCAATTTCAGTAAAAAAAGAGGCGTAAACAAACGAGTTGCCAGTGAAGCTATGCAACGCAATGATATTGCACTATCGCCGTTGGCTATTCCAATGTTAGCCGGTCCAGGCTCCATGTCGTTATTAATTGCCATGTATCAGGAACATACTGAAGTTTCACAAAAAGTCATTACTTGTTTGGCTATTTTCGCCATTGCTATTTCTATTTTTCTAATTTTAAAAAGTGCCCATTATTTATCTAGAATTTTGGGGTCTTCAGGAATTGTGGCCATCTCTAGAGTCATTGGTTTTATTGTAATTGCTATTGGCATTCAATACATTTCAAATGGAGTGGTTTCAATTTTTAAAATTGTGTAAACAATTGCTAATTTTTATCTAAGGCTACTTTAGCTCCTTTTTTTTTGCCTAACTTTAGTAAAATTTCTTGCTATGCGAATTTTATTAACAGGTGCTAATGGTTATGTAGGTCGTCGTTTACTTCCAGAGTTGCTCGCGCAAGGTCATGAGATTATTTGTTGTGTTCGAGATATAAAAAGGTTAGGCTTAGATAAAGCAACGCTCGACAGTATTAATGTTTGGGAAGTAGATTTTTTAGATGTCCCAATGTTTGAAAATTTACCTTCTGAAATTGACGTAGCTTATTATTTGATTCATTCCATGACTTCCTCGACAGAGGATTTCGACACTATGGAAAGTAAAGCTGCTCGAAATTTCAATTCATATATGGAAGCCATTGGTGTAAAACAAGTGGTTTATTTAAGTGGCATAGTTAATCATAACGAACTTTCAAAACATTTGCAATCAAGAAAAAATGTGGAAACTATTTTATTTGAAGGAAATTTTAATACCACAGTATTACGAGCGGGAATCATTGTAGGTTCTGGCAGTGCATCTTTTGAGATTATTCGTGATTTATGCGAAAAATTACCTGTAATGATTACTCCAAAATGGGTGTTAACCAAATGCCAGCCTATTGCTATTAGAGATGTTATTCAGTATTTAATTGGTGTATTACTAAAAGTTGAACATTATAACAAATCGTATGATATTGGTGGTCCCAATGTAATTACTTACAAAGAAATGATGTTGTTATATGCAAAAACAAGAGGCATTCGTTTGTGGATGTTTACCGTTCCTGTGATGACACCCAAATTATCTTCATATTGGTTGTATTTTGTAACCTCAACCTCCTATAAATTAGCTGTAAATTTAGTTGACAGCATGAAATTAGATGTTGTTTGTGAAAACAACGATTTACAAAAAGCACTGAATATCAAACCCATTACTTATGTTGATGCCATTAAATTAGCTTTTTTAAAAATCGAACAGAATTTGGTTATTTCTAGTTGGAAAGACAGTTTAGTTAGCAGTCGTTTTCGTCAAAATTTTTCCGAATTTATTCAAATTCCAACGTATGGCTGTTTGAAAGATCATCAAATTGAATTGGTTTCCAATGTGGAGCAAACCTTAGATAATATTTGGTCTATTGGAGGAGAAAAAGGGTGGTATTATGGCAATTGGATGTGGCAAATTAGAGGATTTATTGATAAGATTTTTGGTGGTGTTGGTTTGCGAAGAGGCAGAACACATCCTACGCATTTAGACAGTGGTGATGCGCTGGATTTTTGGCGCGTATTGGTAGCCAATAAAGAAGAAAAAAGGCTACTTTTATATGCAGAAATGCGCTTACCTGGTGAAGCTTGGTTGGAATTTAGAATTGACGAAAAGAACCAATTGCATCAAATCGCAACTTTTAGACCTAAAGGATTATTGGGAAGAATGTATTGGTACAGTTTAGTTCCTTTTCATTATTTTATTTTTGGTGGCATGATTCGAAACATTTGCAAAAAATAATTCCAAATTCAGTAAACTACCGAATTTGGAATTAGAATTCTTGTGCTTATTTCAATTCTCCTACGATGTCTCGCCATGCTTCCAATTCTGGAATTCCTGGTTTGCGTTTGCCAAAAAATTGTACAATAATTTCGCCTTGAGCGTTAAAAACCTCAACTGCGGTTACCACTCCATCTGTTGTTGGTTTTCTCACAATCCAAGTTTGCGCTACTTGATTCATATCTAAATGTAAGTTAAAATCGGGGTCCATAACATTAAACCAAGAGCCGTGCCACATTGTTTTCTTAACCAAACCAGTATGAATTTGAATATTTCCTCTGTTTCCAACAAAAACCATAATAGGTAATTTTTCAGAAGCCGCTTGCTCTAATAAAGTTACTATTCCCTCTTTTTGAATGGGTTTAGCAAAATAATCATTAGGCGCTAATCGTAAGGCTTGAGTTCTTGTAACTCCGTGTTTTTTCAACATTCCAAAAAATTCGTGCGTATCTTTTAAATTGATCCAATCGTTTTGGAAGGCTAAGAAATCAATGGCATCATCTGGTTGTTCGTTGTTTACCATTGGTACTTCAATTATAGTTTCGGTTGGTTCTTGACTTTCCGCTTTGAATTTGGTTACCAATGCATCAAAAGCCGCTTCATTACTTGATGGCGTTAGAAATATTTTATGAATGGCTAATCCATCTTTTCCAAAGAATTGTAAACTCTTTTTTGTACCATTTTCACTAGGTTCTATAACGGCATAAGCTTTATCCCAAGCGCTTAAGAAAATACGCAAATCGATATCGTCGCCCACAAAAAGTCCCGCAAACGGATTGCTGAAATCGGCATTCAAATACGTTCCTTTTCTTTCGTGCACACAAGCTTCGTTTCGTGTTAAAGCCATAACTTTTCCTAAACTTTCCACTTCAGATAAAATAGTAGCAAATTCTGGTTGTAATCGCACTACAGTTTCGCCTATTTGTGTGGCCAAAAGTGTGGCTTCACTCACCCCTAATTCTTGAGCTGCATTTCTAATTCTTACATGAGGTTGGGCTATTTTTAATGCTTCCCATTGTTCTTTTAATGTGGTGGTTGTATTCATCTTGTTTTTATTTTTTGTTTATATATTATTTAAGTTCCAAAAATGATAAGTGGATTTTGATTAACAGGGTTTTTGCAAATTGTACACGGAAAATTATAAACCGTACTAATATTACATCCGGTAAAAACCTGTTCAGGATTTCCTTGACAGTAGACCTCTCCACGTTTCATTAATACTACATGCGAAGCATATTGAGCGGCTAAATTTAAATCGTGTAGTACTACAATTGCGGTATTTCCTTTGGCAACAAATGCTTTTATAGTTTCTAAAATGGCGTGCTGATGGTATACATCCAAATTATTTAGTGGCTCGTCTAAGAATAAAAGTTTATGCGCAATGGTATTCTCCAATTGTGCCAATACTCTTGCTAAATGTACACGTTGTTTTTCGCCACCCGAAAGCGAATTGTAACTTCTGTTATTTAAATGACTAATATCTGTTAATTCCATAGCTTGCTCAACTGCTGCTTCATCTTCTTTTGAAGGGTTACTTTCAAAATAAGGATAGCGTCCCATGAGAACCACTTCTGAAACCGTTAGTGGAATATCATTCGTATTTTGCTGAGAAAACTTGGCTTTATGCAACGGTAATTTGTGATTTTCCCAAGCTTCATAAGTTTTCTTTTTAAAGAAAATAGGTTCTTCATTTTTCGGAATTTCATTTGCAAGCATGGACAATAATGTGGATTTTCCAGCACCATTTGGGCCTGCAATAACAACTAATTCGCCATAATTCACATCAATATCGATGTTTTTTAACAAGGGCACTTTTTGGTGCGCATATGAAATTTTATAAGCAGCTATCATACCAACGTTTTTTTGTTTTTAATTAAAATTAGAATGAAAACAGGCGCTCCAAGAATGGCTGTAATTATCCCAATTGGAATTTCTGATGGCGCAACAATTGTTCGGCTAAACGTATCTGCTACTACTAACAAAATACTCCCGAAAATGGCCGATAATGGTAGAATTAATTGGTAATTAGACTTAAAAATAAGTCGTAAAATATACGGAATTACCAATCCAACAAAACCAATTGTTCCTGCAAAAGCAACCGAAGTTCCCACCATTAAAGCTGTAAAAACCACGATTAGTTTTTTAATTTTCTCAACTGGAATTCCCAAATGCTTTGCATCATTTTCACCTAATAACATGGCGTTTAGTGACTTTCCTTTGCCTAACAAAAAGAAATATGAAAGCAACATAACAACAAGTAAAATGCCATTTTTATACCATGTTGCACTCGCTAAACTTCCTAAATTCCAAAAAGTTAAATCGCGAAGTTCTTCTTCTTTAGCCAAATAAATCAAAAATCCTGTAATGGCAAATCCAATAGCTGTAATGGCCACTCCTGAAAGCAACATGATTACCACATTAGTTTTTCCTTGCACGGTGGCAATTTTGTAAACACTAACTGTAGCAACTAGAGAACCCAAAAATGACATGATACTCAACAAATAGAAATGAAAATTTTCGGGTAAAAATGCTTTTAAAAATCCACCAAGTACAATAGCAATTGCTGCAAAAAGTGTAGCTCCAGATGTAATTCCAATTAAATCAGGAGTTGCCAATGGGTTTTTGAACATTCCTTGCATACAAGTTCCTGAAACGGCTAACATGCTTCCAATTAAAACGCCCATTACTATTCGTGGTAATCGCAAATCAAAAAGTATATAAGCATCAGTAGCTGCTATGACATTGGAATTGAAAATACTGTTTTTTATGATGGTAACTGGAGAGGATTCAAATTCGTAAACTCCTATGAATAATGAGCCTATTGCTACTACAAAAAGCAATAGCAAACTCAAAATACTATAGTACATTACTTTATTTGTCATTTCCAATCAATTGATTTAATTGAACAGCAGCTTCCCCAACTCTTGGTCCAAAACCTGACAACAATGCACCATCCATCGCGAGGATATTTTTATTTTTTCCAGCAGTTGTTTTTAGTATTCCATCAATCTTTAAAGCACCATTTATGCCGCCTAAACTCTGCAAGCCTGAATCAAAAAACAAAATATAATCAGGGTTTGCAGTAAGTAATGCTTCAGGGGTTAAAGGCTTAAAATCTGAAAAACCTGAAACGGCATTTTTGGCTCCAGCTAAAGTTATCATTTTATCAATAGGTGTATTACTACCAGCCACCATTAAAGTTCCTGCACCTCTAGCGTAAACAAATAAAACTTTTGGTGTATTGGGAATTTTTTTTACCAATTTTAATTGCTTATCAATTTGATTTTGCAATGAATTGGTGTTTTTTGCTCCTAAAATAGCAGCCACTTCTTGAATTAATTTTTTAGTTCCTGCAACCGAAAATTCTTGTTCCAAAATATGAGTTTTGATACCAGAAGCTTTGAATTTTGCAATCAAATCTGGACTTAAATCTTTGGAAGTAGCTAAAATCATCGTTGGTTTTAATGCTAAAACTGATTCTATGCTCAGTGAACGCACGTGGCCTAAATCCTTTACTTTTAACGAAGCGGGAAACGTACTAGTTACATCAGTAGCAATAATTTCATTTTGAAAACCTAAAGCACAAACAATTTCGGTAACAGCACCATTTAAAGCAATTATTTTTCGGTTTTGAGCCCAATTGGAATTAAAAATTCCAAGAAAAACTAAGGTTAAAACTATTTTTTTCATTGTATTACTATTTTAATTTTTAAAAAGAAACCAAATCCAAAATCAACTCAGATTTGGTTTCAAAACAAACAAACAAATTATGAATTATTGAAGTAATTCGTATAGGAATACAGGAAATCCTCTCACGCCAGCATCATTAGTTAAGGCTAAAAACTTGATTTTATAGATATTTCCATCCGTATCTTTTAAAATGTAAAAGCGATCATCTCTAATGCTTGGACCAGAAGTAGGTCCGCCACCATTTCTCCAGCCTGAACCAATTACTCTTTGGTCTGTTGCCGAAGTATTAAATGACGATTCAATAACACTTGCTAACGTGAAAGTATCGTAATTTGCTTCTGAGTTTAACACTTGGTAAACTCTGGTTCCACCTCTAAAATTAGTGGTTATAAAATCAGCAAAGAAATACGTGATTTCGCCACCTGTAAACGGAAAATAATTGGTGAAAGTGGTAAAATTCAAATCCCATTTGTTTTTCATTGGTTCCACATTTACTTGTTGGCCTGTAATCAAGTTAACAAATGAAAAATTATAAGCTGTGTTTTTTGAAATCGTAATTGTATTGTGAGTTGTAGCATTTAAATCTGCATATTGTAGCACATAATTTGAACCGCTTCTAGTTACTCTGATTTTTTTCCAACCTCTAGCGGCGCCATCAGTTGCCACAGCACCTACATTTGGTGTAGTGTTTCCAACATTAAATCCTAAATTAACTAAATATACTTTATTGTCTGCATCAACACTTGAAACTTCGGCAATTGCTGTTCCAAAACCACCGCCATTTCCTTCCAAAACGCCTGTTGGATTATCCACATAACCCATTGAAGCAAATGTTGAAAAACCTACAGAAACACTAGCATCTTCTGATTGAACTTCATTAATATTGGTAGTATTTAATTGTTTAACAGCCATTTTATTGGCACCATTAATAGCCACACGAAATGAATTTCCTGAAGAAAAAGCCAAATCCCAAGTATCGCGTTGTATGGAAGTTTTTGTATCCGAACTTAAATCGATATACAATTGATTTTGTTGGTTTGGCCCACCTGTTGAAGCAATAATTGTTCCTTCAGCTACTGGCGCAATTGGTGCTGTTGTAGCATCTTCGTCATTTGAACATGAGAATAAAGCAAAAGCACTTACGGTTAAGAATAAAAGTTGTTTTTTCATTTGGTATAAAATTTATAGTAATTAAAAATTAAGGTTATACGTTAATCTGGCAAAGTAGCTGGTTCCGTAGCCTAATAAAATTTGTGATGCTACAGCATGACCGCCACCTTGATTTAAATTAGTTTGCTCAATATTGGTTATATTGAATAAATTTCTAGCGCCAATGGTAACTTCCCATTTGTTATTATTGAAAGCTTTTTGCAACGATGCATCCATCCAGCTGTAAGAATCGATATCAGAAAGCACAAAACCTTGTGAACCGGCTACATATTGTTGGGATTTTCCTGTAAATTTATAATACATGGAAGCGGTTGTATTCCATTTTTTAATGGTGTAAGCTGCGCTAGCATTCCAATTGAAATTATACAAATAGTCATCATTCGATTGAAATTCTCCATTATCAATAACTCTTGAAATTCCTACTAACGAAGCGCCAAAGTTCAATTGTAGATTTTTGTATTGGAATTGATTATTTGAAGCAATGTTCCACATGTTGTATTTGCTAACATTGATAAATTGGTACATCGGATTATTTGTAGCGGTATCAAAACCAATTAATGCCACATCGATTTTATCTTTGATATGCAAATAGCTGGAAATAATATTGGTAGCTAACTTGGTCTCTTCATTAAATTCGAATTGCTTTTTGATACTGGCTTCATACGAAGTACTTTGTTCTGGAGTTAGGTTCTCATTTCCAACAAAGAAGTGACCAGAAAAAATGATTTCGGTGTATAATTCTTCGAAATTGGGTGTTCGAAATGATTTTCCTACCGAAGCTCTCAACTCCAAATCATCTTTTAGTAATTTTCTTGTCCCCAATGAAAGTGCGTATTGGTTTTCAAAATCCGATTGAAAAGAGTAACGAGCTCCTGGACGAAACGAGAATGTTTCCGATAGATTGACTTCTGAAACAGCAAACAAATCGAAATTAGTTAGTGTTTCTCTGATGGTTTTTGTTGTGTTATTTTCACCAGATACCAAAGAAAATCCTTTGTTTGAAACCATTTCATAACCTAATTGTAAATTCACTTTATCCGAAGAAAAGAAATTGGAGAAATTTCCTAGAGAATATAAGACTTCCATACCTTGATCTTTGAACTCGCGGTTATTTATTTCTTGGTTACTTCCAATGATATTGCGGAAATTTTCAACATAACGTTCTTGATTTTGGTGTGAAACCGAAACATTATAATTGACTTTATCAGCAATTTTACCCACAGTATTCAAATGATGAAAAAATCGAGAAATTGAAAAACGGGAATCTTCACCAAAACGATAGGCACCAAGTGTTTCATTAAATCCAGATTGTACTACATTGTTATAGAAATCCACTTGCTCGTCTAACCATTCGAACTTGTAAAAAGCTTTAAAATTATTTTTTCTGTAATTGATTAATGCTGTTGAGTTGTATTGTTCTTTTGGCAACCAACGAAAACCTCTTTGACCATCGTTTACAGCATAGTTATCACCTTTTCTATCACCTTGAAAACCTTGAAAATCGTTTCGGTTGATACCTATACTTGCAAACCAATTTTCATTGAAATTATGACCAATTTTAATATTTTGAATGTGACGCCCTTGATTGAATAGACTGTATTCGTTACCAACAGTTTCTTCTTGAATTGTAGTTGAAATTTCCCATTGATGCAGGTTCGATTTTTTGGTAATAATATTTAAAATTCCGCTTACAGCATTCGCTCCGTGGGTAACGCCCATTGCTCCTTCAACAATTTCGATACGTTCAATATCGTTTAGGTTAATTTGGGATAAGTCCACGTTATTTCCTAATCCGTTTTCGTTTACTAAAGGAATATTATCAACTAAAATTTTAAAATATTGCGCATCCAATCCAAACATTGAAACTGTAGAACGCCCTGAGCTACCACTTGGACGAACGGTAATGTTTAGGTATTGGTTTAAAACATCTCCTAAATTATTTGCTGCTAAATTTTTAATATCCGCTTGCGAAATCACGCGAACATTATGCACTGATTTTTTGATAGACTGCGCTTCAATTTGTCCGGTCACCACTACATTGTTGAGTTGGTTCACCTTAAGTGAATCTTGTTCTTGTGCAAAAAACGAAATTGGAAAAAATAAAAAAATTACAAGTGACTTCATTGTTAAGAATCATTCTAAATAAAGTACAAATGTAAAATATTATTTTTATTTATTCTAAATAAATTTAGTTGATAAATTGTTAAATTTTATAAATCATTGATTTTCAGATATAAAAAATCCCAAACTCAAAAGATGAATTTGGGATTATTGTTTTTTGAAAACAAAAACAAGAATAGAGTTTTATTTCATTGGTAGAAAAACTTCAGCCATCATGCAACGGGCGCTACCACCGCCACAAGCTTCGATAATGTCTAAACTTGCGTGTAAAATTTTACAATGCTTTTCTATTTTTGCAATTTGGTCTTTCGTTAAGACATTGTAAGCGGCATCACTCATTATCAAGAATCTTTGGTCATTTGCACCACGAACTTGCAACATATTTCCAGCAAAATTATTTACTTGTTCTTCGGTAATTAAAATAATTTCTTTGCCACTTTCTTTCAGTTTTTGAAGCACCATTTTCCTTTCGGCTTTATCATCGATACAATCGGCACAAATAACGGCGAAAGTTTCTGCGATGCACATCATAACATTGGTATGATAAATGTGTTTTCTTTCTCCGTTAACGGTTTGGTACGCTTCAAAAATTACAGGATTGTATTCAAAATCTTCGCAAAACTCAATGAATAATTCTTCATCAGCTCTTGGAGATAAAGCGCAATAAGCGATTTCATTTTCTCTATCCAAAATAATACTTCCTGTTCCTTCAAGGAAGATTCCGTCTTCTTCGGCAGAAGTATAATCCATGATATCGTTGATTTGGAAGCCTTTTTCCTCTAGAATATCGAAAATATCTTCGCGTCTTTCTAGGCGGCGATTTTCGGCAAACATTGGATACAGCGCAATATCACCATTTTCATGAAAAGAAATCCAGTTATTTGGGAAAACGCTATCAGGCGTGTCGGGCTCTACTGTATCATCAATTACGATTACATTGATTCCTACGGCTCTTAATTTCTCTACATAAGCATCGAATTCGGCTTGTGCTTTGGCATTTACAGTGGCTGGCAGCAATCCGTCAATTACTTTTTGGTAATAATTATTAATAGCTGTTTGTTCGTTCATTCGGAATGCTACCGGACGAATCATTACTATGGAGTTTGTGGTTTGGTTCATGGTTTGTTTTTTGTTTTTGTTTAAAGTTTCAGGTTTAAGGTTTAAGGTTTCACAACTTGAAACGTTAAACTTGAAACAAATTTTTAATCTCTAATTAAAGGTAAAGTTGAACATCTCAACAATCCTTCTTGTTTTGCGATTTCGGCGTATGGGATTTCTTCTACTGTGAATCCGTTTTCACGAAGCCAATTGTTTAATCGGGTGAAGTTTTTTTCTGAAACTACAACATCTGGTGCAATTGAGAACACATTGGAATTCATATGATACATTTCTTCTCTTTCGATGTGAAATAGGTTTTCTTTTCCAAATAAATTAACCAAAAACATGTAATCAGCCTCTTCACGGAAGCCACTTTTGTAGATGATTCCTTTGTTAGTTCCCACGGGTTGAAAACAACAATCTAAATGAAGTGCATTGTCACGAGGTTCAATTTTAGATTTTACCAAATCAAACTCTTTGATAATTTTATTTGGAAATAAATCTTTGATGTATTGCACCCCTTGCATATTTGTTCTTGCGGTGATGTAGTCTTTATAATCAGAACCTTTGTAAGTTCCAATGAAAATATAATCATTCCACGGCATTACGTCGCCACCTTCAATATGAACTTCTTCTGGTGGTCGCACTACTTTTTTGGGGTCAATTTGATCAATTATGTATTGAATAGCGTCTAATTCGCGTTCTCTATCGGGAAGAATATTGGCTTTGATAAAAATATCGTCAATAACAAAACCAATATCTCTGGAAAAAATTTGGTTATAATCTTTAATTATTTGGGGACGAAAAACTTTAATGTTGTATTTCTGAAACACTTGATGAAAAGCTTCCATTTCTTTCACCATATCGTCTTCAATTGGATAGGTTCCAGCTTTAATATGCTCTAAAGATTTTGGGTCATAGGCTTCTTCGATGGTAGGTGTTGGTCCGTTACTTTCTGCGGTTCCTAACACCACGGCCCTTAATCGGGAAGTTTCGTTTTTTACATTTAATTGTAACATAACTTATTTGATTTTTGCTCTTAACCCAATTCCAAATTATCAGCTTTACAAGGAAAGCTAATATTAAATTGAGGTTTAAAATGCTATTTTGACAAAGATAGCAAAGGGAATTTGAGAAAAAAAACTTCTTTTAAATAAAAAAATCCTGATTGCTCAGGATTTTTGATAGGTTTTATCTGTCTTTAATTTCTTTAAAAGGACGTAGTGTATAACCCGTATAAACTTGTCTTGGACGACCAATTGGTTCTTTGTTAACGCGCATTTCTTTCCATTGTGCAATCCAGCCCGGTAAACGTCCGATAGCAAATAGAACAGTAAACATTTCAACAGGAATTCCCATAGCTCGGTAAATAATACCAGAATAGAAATCTACGTTTGGATATAAGTTTCTTGCTTTGAAGTATTCGTCTTCTAAAGCAACTTTTTCTAATTGTTTTGCAATATCTAAAAGCGGATCATCTACACCTAAAGCGCTTAGAACATCGTCAGCTGCTTTTTTAATGATAGTTGCTCTTGGGTCAAAGTTTTTGTAAACACGGTGTCCGAATCCCATTAAACGGAAAGGATCGTCTTTATCTTTTGCTTTTAGAACAAATTTAGCAACATCTCCACCGTTGTTATGAATTTCTTCCAACATTTCTAAAACAGCTTGGTTTGCTCCACCGTGAAGTGGACCCCAAAGAGCAGAAACACCTGCAGAAATTGAAGCAAATAGTCCGGCGTGAGAAGAACCAACGATTCTTACTGTAGAAGTAGAACAGTTTTGTTCATGGTCAGCATGTAAGATGAATAATTTATCTAAAGCTGCCACTACTTTTTGATCTACTTTATAAGGCTCGGTAGGTAATTTGAACATTAAGTTCATGAAATTTTCAACAAACCCTTTTGTATTATCGTAGTAATTTAATGGGAATCCCATTCTTTTTCTGTACGTCCAAGTAGCAATCACCATAAATTTACCTAAGGTTTTGCATACTGCTTCATACATTTCTTTTTCGTTGTGTGGATTAACAGATTTTGGGTTAAAAGCGGTCAATGCACTAGTTAACGAAGACAAAACACCCATTGGATGAGCCGTTTTAGGAAAACCTTTAATTATAGTTTTCATTTCTTCATTAACCAATGTGTACTTACGAATATCGTTTTCGAATTTCTCTAATTGAGCAGCTGTTGGCAACTCTCCAAAGATTAACAAATACGAAACCTCAAGGAAATTAGCCTTTTCAGCCAAATCTTCGATAGCATACCCTCTGTATCTTAAAATTCCTTCTTCTCCATCTAAGAATGTGATTTCACTTTTACATGAACCAGAATTTTTATACCCTGGATCAATTGTAATTGCACCTGTTGCACTTCTTAATTTATCAATATCGATAGCTACTTCGTTCTCTGTTCCCACAATAACTGGAAACTCATACTTTTGACCATCAAGCTCTAATATTGCTGTTTTTGACATATAATTATTATATTAATAAGATTTTGTGAATGATGCGAATTTAGCAAATAAAAATCTAACAATAAAGAAAATAATTATAAATTATGGTTAAATAATATACATGAAAAAACTTAGAAATATAATTCCTTGACATTTTGTAAATTTACTTTTTTACAACTTTCTCCACTTTCACGCCAACATCGGTTTTTACTTTTACAAAATAAATGCCACTGGTTTGGTTTGATAAATCAATAGTCAAAGTTAGCTCTTTTACCAATTGCGTTTGCAATAAGCGACCTTGAACGTCATACAATTCAATAGATTGGATATGGTTTTTGCTGTTGATAGTAATGTTTGAAGAAGTTGGATTGGGATATACTTTTATCGTTGCATCTTGTACAAAATTTGGGTTGTTCAAGACGGCAAAAGTGGTTTCGGCATCGTTAGTGGAAATTGGTGCACGATAATCATAAAAAATTCTTGCTTGATTATTAATAATTTCATTTGGCAAAATTGCATCTTTTGTTCTAATTTTTAATAATATATTTCCGTGACCTCCAGTATCTAGCATTGCATTTTCTAAAATAAATTCTGCAACATTACCCGAAATTCTTGTGTAACAATTATGAGAAGTATTTAAAATTTGAAGCGTATTGATTTCAAATTCATCTTCATTTATATCCATTCTTAATACAATATTATCTGCAATTGCAGTACCTGTGTTTTCAAAGTTTATAATATAATGTAAGTAATCGCCAATCAAATCAGGAGAAACAATTGGTCCTTCTAAACAGGTAATGGTGTTTGTAATAAATGAATCTACCACTGTTTCATTATATTCGAAGGAGTTATTTGAAGGTGTTTCGTCCCCTAGAGTAGGAGTAATAGATGTTGTAAATTGCAATACATCACCTGCAAAAACAGGGTTTGTTTCTGTTGAAGTGTTAATGTTAAAGGTTACAAAAAAACTTCTATTTTCAAACGGAATCAAATTGGTATAGCTCCATTTAATTTGACCAAGGTTAAAAGCAGTGGGCAATGTAGTTGCAGAGATAAATTCTATTTTATTTTGGTCATAAGTTAAAGTAATCCCATCAACTTGGCTCAAGGTTTGATTACCTTTATTTTTATATACAATTTGATAAACAGCATCTTGACCTGGTCGAGATGGAAAAATAGGTGCAATAACTATTTCCAAATCGGGATGAAAACCATTTGGAGTGATACAAAAATCTTGAATAACTTCGTTGTTATTAATATCCACAAAAGGAATGGTAGCTGTACTAGGAGAAATGGTAAACCAATTTGAATTTTCGATATTAGGAGTTACTGTAAATGAGCCATCTGATGTATAAAAACCATAATTTCCTATAAAACTTGAAAATGTAGCACCTTGATTTGTACCGTCATTAATGTCTATTTTAATATTGGGTTGAGGCAAATCTGACGCATCACAACCGTTAGAATTGGCATCAAAAATTATTTTCCCTTTGATGGTGTTATAATTTCCTCCTGGTAAAAAAGTACAATATGAATTTACTACACAATCGATAGAAATGCCAGCAAATCCGGATAGAATACTCAGGATTTGAGATTCATCTGCACAAACATATTCGAGATTTGGACAATTTGCTGCCCAAATAAATTCATCTAATCCATTTTTTACAAACAAAGTTTCTAACAAACTATTTTCGCTACATCTCAAAACTTGAAAATTGTTTGTTACATTTTCTATGTTAATAGAAGTAAATAAGTTATTGTTACATTCTAGAGTATGTAAAAATTCTAAACCACCTATATTTATATCTGTAAGCTGATTATTGTTCACTTCAATTGATTGCAAATTAGGTGCTTGTTGAACATCTAAAGCAGTTAAAGCGTTATTATTTACTCTAATTGCAAATAAAGAATTCAATCCTTGAAGATTAATGGTTGCTAGTTGATTATCTGTACAGTTTAACCCATCTAAATTAGATAATCCATTAACATTTAAAGAGGTTAATTGGGCATTATTACAACTTAAATTTATTAGATTATTGAATGGTGTAACATCTAAGGAATTTATGAACGTTGAACTACAATCTAAATTTTTTAAATTAGGCAACAATTGAAGGGATAAGTTGGTCAATGGATTAAAGCCACAATATAATACCTCTAAATTTGGAAAATTATGCAAATTCAAGACAGTTAAATTGTTAAAAGAACATGCTAAATAATTTAAATTTGTTAACTGATTTAAATTCAACTCATCTAATAAATTATATTGACATTCTAATTGAATTAAATTTGCAAATGAATTTATACCTTCTAACGAATTTATTTTTTCGTTATCTGGTAGAACAAAACCACTTAAATTTAAAAAAGTTACTTCTAAGGCTTCTGAAACCTGAATTTCTCCATCATCATTAGCATCTATTGCAAACCAGACATTATCACCATTTCTAGCAATTTGATTTGTTTCAGAAGAAGATAACAATCGTGCTTTAAAAATGGGATCTGGAATATTTACTTCTAAAGAAGAATCAAAAACTTTAAGAACATAACTTCCAATTGCAAAACAATTTGAATTATTGCCTGTAACTCGAAACCAAATGGTTTGCAAATGATTTCCTGTAAATGCTGCAGGATTAGCAATTGGGTTATTCAAATTCTCCGCATCTGCTTGCGAAAGATAATATGCAATTTCAAAATTACTATTGGTTGTAATTAATTCATTACGAGTTGTTAAATCAAATGTTGCGACTCCATCAAATGGATTTTCGTATATTTCATAATAAGGAGTATTGTTGTTTATTAATATTTCGTTACTTACAATTAATTGCAATGTTGTGGTTTCAAAATTGTTGTTATTACTATTTTCTTGCACTCTCACAAATACAGTTTGTTGATTTTGAATGGCATTAACATATGGACTTGACAATAGGTTGGTATTAATAAACGACCCCAACTGATTCAAATGATAACTTACAGTATATTCATTTGGATTCAAAGAACCTAAAATCTCGGCATTTTTTGAATTTAAATCAAAAGATCCAAAACCATCATTATTCGTATCGCAAACTTGTAATGGTGTTGGAGTTATAATTATTGGTGTTTGTGCATTTACTATATGAAGCATTGCAAACAATAAGAAGGTTATAGTCGTTTTCATAAGCATGGTATTTTTTTATAAAATTAATAGCTTTTTTATCATTATTTGTAGTAAATGAGTAAACTTGTGTTATGATTTAGAATTTGTATTTTGCATTATTCTTAGTTTATAGAAAATAATTTTTATATAGTTTTTAAAATTTCTTGTAACTTGTCTTTTTTCCTTTGCGATATGGGTAAATGGCTATCATCTGCCATGATTACATATCCGCCGTCTTTTTTTATATACGATTTTAAATAGTTCAAGTTAATTAAATGCGATTGATGAATTCTAATGAACCCGTGCTCTGTTAATAACTCTTCATATTCTTTTAATGTTTTTGAAATGAGTAACGGCTTGTTATTTTTTATGAAGAATTTAGTATAATTGTCTTCACTTTCGCATCTAATAATATCGCTAACTTCAAACAAATGGATTCCTTCTGAAGTTGAAAGGGCTATTCTTTTAAACTTATCTACTTTTTTTCTAATATTTTCTAAAAGTAAATCAATATGTGAATAATCGTTAGTTTTTTCTACTATAGATTCAATTTTATAAATTACTTTTTCTAACTCTTCAGGATCAACTGGTTTTAATAAAAAGTCTAAAGCACTAAATCGAAATGCTTTTATTGCATATTGTTCGTGAGCAGTAATAAATACAATATTATATTTAATAGCTCCATTTTGCAAAGCTAATTGTTCTAAAATATCAAAACCAGTTCCATCTGTAAGTTGAATATCTAAAAAAACCACATCTGGTTTTAATGTGTTAACTACATCTATGCCAGATGAAACATTATCTGCTTCACCTATAACCTGTATTTGGTTTTTAAATCGTTCTAATAATCCTTTTAGTCCCTCTCGAAGGTTTTGATCATCGTCAATCAAAATTGCTTTTATCATGGTTTTGAGTGTAATTTATTTGTTAACTCTTTTATTATAAGTATTGTAATGGTAATTGTAATACCACTTTTGTACCAATGCAATTGTTGTTTTCTGTTTGCTCTTTTATGGTTATAGATGCTTTTTTTGCAGTAGCTGATGAAATTCTTTCTAATCGTTTCTTGATGATGTTTATTGCCATTGATTTGTGAGCAATAACTGAATTTTCTTTTTTCTTTTGCGATTGGTTTATTCCAATGCCATTATCTGTAATAGTACAAATTAATGAATCATTCATTAATGAAAATTTAATTGCAATGATGCCATTTTCTTTCTTTGGAATTATGCCATGCATTATTGCATTTTCTACAAATGGCTGAATTAATAATGGTGCTAATGCAACATCGTCTTCTATAGTATCACTTTTTTCAATTGTAAAATTAAATTTGTTGTTAAATCGAAGTTGTTCTAACTCTAAATAATTTTGTAAACTTTCAATTTCTTTATCAATGGGAATTAAAGATTCTTTTGAATATTCTAATGTTAATCGCATCAATTTAGAAAATTTTGTTAAGTATTTAATAGCAGAATCGGTACCATTTTGCACAATAAAACTAGATATAGAACCCAAACAATTAAACACAAAATGTGGATTCATTTGTAAATGCAAGGCTTTTTGTTCATATTCTGCTAACTCCTTTTGCAAGATTAATGTTTCTTTTAGTTGCTTTCTATTATAAATTAAAAAACCAATACCTGCAAGAAGTAAAATAATTAATCCTCCTAAAACAATTTTTACTTTGGCAATTTTTGCTTCTTCTTTTATGAGCAATTCTCTTTTCTCATTTGCTTCTTTTTGAAACAATTCTTTTTTTTCAAACTCATAATTCATGGAAGATTCTACAGCTTTTCTAATGTTTTCTTCGTTTGTTATACTATCTTTTGCATCACTATATTTTTTAAAATGCTCTAAAGCCAATTTAAAATTTCCTTTTTTTGTATAAATTTCGCTAAGAAGTTTTTCTGCTAACATTTTTTGTTCAAGCACTTCAATTTCCGAAGCTAATTTTAATGCCACAATTACGTTTTGTAATGCTTCATTAAGCTGGTTTTTTTTGAAATAATATGCACCCAAAAAAAGGTAGGAATCTGCCATTCCAAATTTATCTTCTATCAATTGAAAGGTAACTATTGCTTTTTTCCAATTTTCTACTGCTTCTTTATCTTGTTTTTTTTCTTCAAAATACAAGCCTTTATTATTATACCATTCGCCTAAGGCTCTTGGATTTGGATTTTCATCTAATGCCTTTTTTGCTATAGTATAATAGTTATTTGCTATTTCAAAACTTTTTTGATGAAAATAAATATTTGCAATATTTGTTAAGGTTATTCCAAGATTTACATCATTGTATTTTTCTTGTAATCTTTGAGCTTTAATAAAATATTCTAGTGCTTTGTTGTTTGAATTTTGAGATTTATAAACTATACCAATGTTATTGTATAGCTTTGAACATTTAATTTCGTCTTTTAACTTTTCATAAATTTTTACAGATTTTAAATAACTCTGCAAAGCTTTGTTATAATTGCTTTGCTCTGAAAAAACAACGCCAATACTGCCATGCGTTTTTGCTAATCCTTGTAATATTTTATTCTGTTGCTTTGGGTCAACAAGATTTTCAAAAATATCTTTTGCTAAAACAAAATTTTCTAATGCTTTTTTATAATCACCTTTTATAATATTTGAAGTGCCAATGTTCAAATAAGCGCTTCCTTCCTCTGTCTTATTATTATTTTTTTGTGCTAAGATTAGTGCTCTTCGTCCAAATTCTTCCATTTTTATTGGATCAGAATATTTATATTGATCAGCAATTTCGTTTAATAAAATTACTCTTTCGTTATCCTTTTTGGATTCGTGAAGTTTTAGCAACAAACTATCAATCAATTTATCCTGAGCCTGTGTAATTGAAGATATAAAAAAAATTAAATATAAGATTATTTTTGTTTTCATATGTAAATTAATGATTTACAAAAATAACATTAAGTTTTGTTCCATTTTCTTTCTAATTAGAATCTAAGCAGTTTGGGTTAGAATTTAAAACAAAAAAACCTTTCAAAGTATTACACAATGAAAGGTTTTTGTATGATTTTTTTTTAATCTATTTCACTTTAAAAGCGTTCCCTTGAGGAAAATAAGCTACATCTGCTAATTCTTCTTCAATTCTTAAAAGTTGGTTGTATTTTGCCATACGATCAGAACGTGATGCCGAGCCTGTTTTAATTTGTCCACAGTTTAGTGCTACAGCTAAATCAGCAATTGTATTATCCTCGGTTTCTCCTGAACGGTGACTCATAACAGAAGTATAACCTGCGTTATGTGCCATGTTAACGGCTGCAATTGTTTCGGTTAGAGTTCCAATTTGGTTTACTTTTATCAAGATTGAGTTGGCAATTCCTTCGTTGATTCCTCTTGACAATCTTTCAACATTGGTTACAAATAAATCATCGCCTACTAATTGCACTTTATTTCCGATTTTTTCGGTTAATAGTTTCCAACCAGCCCAATCGTTCTCATCCATTCCATCTTCGATAGAAATAATTGGATATTTTTGTGCTAATTCTGCTAAATAAGAAGCTTGTTCTTCTGATGTTCTTACCTTACCTGTTTCGCCTTCGAATTTAGTGTAATCGTATTTTCCATTTACATAAAACTCTGCAGCAGCACAATCAAGAGCAATCATAATATCATCACCAAAAGTATAACCAGCATTTGTTACAGCTAATTTAATTGAATCTAAAGCGTCTTCTGTTCCTCCGGCTAAATTTGGTGCAAATCCACCTTCGTCACCCACAGCCGTTGATAATTTTCTATCGTGTAATACTTTTTTAAGGTTATGGAAAATTTCTGTTCCCATTTGCATAGCATGTGTGAAATTTTTAGCTTTCACAGGCATGATCATAAATTCTTGAAAAGCAATAGGAGCATCGGAATGAGAACCACCGTTAATAATATTCATCATTGGAACCGGTAAGGTATTGGCAGAAACACCACCAATGTATCGATACAGAGGCAATCCTAATTCATTGGCAGCCGCTTTTGCAACTGCTAATGAAACTCCTAAGATAGCATTTGCTCCTAAATTTGATTTGTTAGCAGTTCCGTCTAATTCAATCATCATTTTGTCGATTAAATTTTGCTCAAAAACTGATGTTCCAACTATATTTTCAGCAATTTTGGTATTCACATTTTCAACAGCTTTTAAAACTCCTTTTCCCATAAAAGCATTCCCACCATCACGAAGTTCTACTGCTTCATGTTCTCCTGTAGAAGCACCACTTGGAACAGCAGCTCTTCCTAAAACTCCATTTTCAGTAATTACATCAACTTCAACTGTTGGGTTACCTCTAGAATCTAAAATTTGTCTTGCGTGAATTTTTATGATAACACTCATTATTTCTGGTATTTGATTAGTAATAGGTTAATAATAACAAATTTAAAACTTAAAACGGAACAATTTATTCAAAATTAAAAAACTTATAAACGATAACGTTTTAGTTACGTGAACTTTTTATATTTTCAATAAATTGATCAAAAAGATAACTGGAATCATGTGGTCCAGGGCTAGCTTCTGGATGGTATTGTACCGAAAAACAATTCTTAGATTTCATTCGCATTCCAGCCACAGTATTGTCATTTAAATGAAGATGTGTTAATTCGAAATCAGGGTGCTTTTCAAGTTCTTCTTTTACAATGGCGAACCCATGATTTTGTGAGGTAATTTCACCTTTTCCTGTAATAACATTTTTCACAGGGTGATTGATACCACGATGACCATTAAACATTTTATAAGTCGAAATGCCATTAGCTAAACCAATAATTTGGTGACCCAAACAAATACCAAACAAAGGTTTATTCATGTTAAGAATTTCGCGAGCTACTTGTTGAGCTAACACTAAAGGCTGAGGATCACCAGGACCATTTGATAAGAAATAGCCATCTGGATTAAAAGATTTCAGCTCTTCAAATGAAGTATTGAATGGAAAAACTTTAATATAACAATCTCTTTTTGCAAGATTTCTAAGTATATTGGTCTTAATACCTAAATCTAATGCAGCTATTTTGTATGTAGCGTTTTCATTACCAAAGAAATAAGGTTCCTTTGTTGAAACTTTTGAGGCCAATTCTAAGCCGTGCATGTCTGGAACTTCGGCTAATTTCTTTTTTAATTGATCTAATGGAGTTCCATCTGTACAAATTACAGCATTCATTGCGCCATTGTCTCGGATATAACTTACAAGAGCACGAGTATCAACATCAGAAATTACGATTAGATTTTGTTTCTTTAAATAATCAAATAAACTTTCTTCAGCATCTATTCGGGAATAATTAAAACTAAAATTTTTACATACTAACCCAGAAATTTTAACGCTATCAGACTCAACTTCGTTAGCATTTACACCATAGTTCCCAATATGAGCGTTTGTGGTAACCATTATTTGACCAAAATATGAAGGGTCTGTAAAAATTTCTTGATAGCCAGTAGTTCCAGTATTAAAAGCAACCTCACCAAAGGTAGTTCCTTCAATACCAATAGATTTACCATAAAAAATTGTTCCGTCTTTAAGAAGAAGAACAGCTTGAGAACGATTCGTGTATTTCATTATAAATGTTGTGTTGTTGTGTTTGCAAATTTAGTCTAAAAAAATGAAAATTAAAAAGCATAAAAAAAGGATAAACGTGATAGTTTATCCTTTTTATGTATAATCAAAAAATCATGATTATTCTGTAGCTTCAGTATTTTCAGAAGATTCAGCAGCTGGTGCTTCAGGAGCAGCAGTTTCTGATTTTTTTGATCTACCACGACGAGTAGTTTTCTTAACTTCTTTTTTACCTCCGTTGTACAATTCGTTGAAGTCTACCAATTCAATCATTGCCATATCAGCGTTATCACCTAAACGGTTACCTAACTTGATAATACGAGTATAACCTCCTGGACGATCTCCAACTTTTGCTGCTACTTCTCTAAAAAGTTCAGTAACTGCGTATTTATTTCTTAAATAAGAGAAAACAACACGTCTATTGTGCGTAGTATCTTCTTTTGATTTAGTAACTAAAGGCTCAACAAATTGCTTTAAAGCTTTAGCCTTTGCAACCGTAGTGTTGATACGTTTGTGCTCAATTAGCGAACAAGCCATATTAGCTAACATAGCTTTTCTATGTCCTGTTTGTCTACTTAAGTGATTAACTTTTTTTCCGTGTCTCATGACCTTTGTTTTAAGTCTTCATCTTGCTGCAATCCACTTTGGAGAGCAAAATATGAAGAAAATTATTCTTTATCTAATTTGTATTTTGCTAAATCCATTCCAAAATTCAAACCTTTTGCAGCAACTAATTCATCAAGTTCTGTTAAAGATTTTTTACCGAAATTACGGAATTTCATTAAATCATTTTTGTTGAAAGAAACTAAGTCTCCTAATGTATCAACTTCTGCCGCTTTTAAACAGTTTAATGCTCTAACAGATAGATCCATGTCCACAAGTTTAGTTTTTAATAACTGTCTCATGTGTAATGATTCTTCATCATAAGATTCTGTTTGTGCGATTTCATCAGCCTCAAGTGTAATTCTCTCATCAGAAAACAACATAAAGTGGTGAATCAACGTTTTCGCTGCTTCAGTTAATGCATCTTTAGGGTGAATAGAACCGTCAGTGATAATTTCAAAAACTAATTTTTCATAATCAGTTTTTTGCTCAACACGGTAATTCTCTATAGCATATTTAACATTCTTTACAGGAGTGTAAATTGAATCTGTGTAAATAGTACCAATAGGTGCGTTAGCTTTTTTGTTTTCTTCAGCAGGAACATACCCTCTACCTTTTTCGATAGATAATTCCATGTTGATAGTTGTTTTACTATCTAGATTACAAATTACTAAATCTGGGTTTAACACCTGAAAACCAGAGATAAATTTTTGAAAATCACCAGCAGTAATTTGATCTTTTCCAGAGATTGCGATAGAAACAGACTCATTATCTACGTCTTCAATTTGTCTTTTGAAACGAACTTGCTTTAAGTTTAAGATAATTTCAGTAACATCTTCAACAACACCTGAGATAGTAGAGAACTCATGTTCTACACCTTCAATTCTAACAGATGTGATTGCGTATCCTTCTAGAGAAGAAAGTAAAACTCTTCTTAATGCATTACCAACTGTCAATCCGTAACCAGGTTCTAAAGGTCTAAATTCGAATTTACCTTCAAAATCGGTTGAATCGATCATGATAACTTTATCGGGCTTTTGAAAATTAAATAATGCCATATTGCGACTAAAGTCAATTATTATTTGTTATACAACTCAACGATTAGTTGTTCTTTAATGTTTTCAGGAATTTGAAGTCTCTGAGGAGCAGCTACGAAAGTACCCTCTTTAGTGTCATTATTCCAAGTAATCCATTCGTACACTTGAGAAGCATTAGATAAAGAACGCTCAATAGCCTCAAGAGATTTTGATTTTTCGCGTACAGCTACTTTGTCACCAGGTTTTAAGTGATAAGAAGGCACATTTACCAACTCACCATTAACAGTAATGTGTCTGTGCGAAACAATTTGACGTGCAGCTCTACGAGAAGGAGCTATACCCATTCTGTATACAACGTTATCTAAACGTGCTTCACACAATTGTAATAAAATTTCACCTGTTACACCAGAAGCAGCAGATGCCTTTTCAAACAAGTTTCTGAATTGTCTCTCTAAAATACCATAAGTATATTTAGCTTTTTGCTTTTCCATTAATTGAACAGCGTATTCAGATTTTTTTCCTCTCTTTTTAGCTAAACCATGTTGCCCTGGAGGGTAATTTCTTTTTTCGAAAGCTTTATCGTCTCCGAAGATTGCTTCGCCAAATTTACGAGCAATTTTTGTTTTTGGACCAGTATATCTTGCCATTTTAAAAAATTATAAAGTAGTGATTATGAATTCAGGTCTTAATATCCTTCGATAATCAAATATCTACTTAGGTTATACTTAAATTATACTCTTCTTCTTTTAGGAGGTCTACATCCGTTATGAGGAATTGGAGTAACATCAATAATCTCAGAAACTTCAATACCACCATTGTGAATTGAACGAATTGCAGATTCTCTTCCGTTACCTGGTCCTTTAACGTAAACTTTTACTTTTTTCAAACCAGCTTCTAATGCTACTTTAGTACAATCTTCTGCTGCCATTTGAGCTGCATAAGGTGTGTTCTTTTTAGAACCTCTAAAGCCCATTTTACCAGCTGAAGACCAAGAAATAACTTCACCTTTCTTATTAGTTAAGGAAATAATGATGTTATTAAAGGTAGCATTAATATGCGCTTCTCCTGTAGATTCAACGATAACTTTACGTTTTTTTGTTGTTGCCTTAGCCATATTATTACTTATTATTTAGTTGCTTTTTTCTTGTTAGCAACAGTTTTTCTCTTACCTTTTCTTGTTCTTGAATTGTTTTTAGTTCTTTGACCTCTTAATGGAAGTCCAGCTCTATGACGAATTCCTCTTTGACATCCGATATCCATTAAACGCTTAATGTTTAATTGAATTTCTGAACGCAATTCTCCTTCGATTTTGAAATAAGAAACAGCATCACGAATAGCGCTAATTTCATCATCATTCCAATCTTGAACTTTTTTATCTTCACTAACTTGAGCTTTAGCTAAAATATCTTTAGCTCTGCTATTACCAATACCAAATATATAGGTTAATGCAATAACTCCTCTTTTCTGTTTAGGTATATCTACCCCTGCGATTCTAGCCATAATTATCCTTGTCTTTGTTTAAATCTAGGATTCTTTTTGTTAATAACGTATAATCTTCCTTTTCTACGTACTATAATGCACTCGGCACTTCTCTTTTTTACTGATGCTCTTACTTTCATTTTAATAGCTTTAGTATCTATATGTAATTCTTGCTTTACTTAAGTCATAAGGGCTCATTTCAAGTTTAACCTTGTCACCAGGAAGTAATTTTATATAATGCATACGCATTTTTCCTGATATATGAGCAATTACAACATGTCCATTTTCTAATTCTACACGAAACATTGCATTAGATAATGCTTCTACAATTGTTCCGTCTTGTTCTATTGCTGATTGCTTTGCCATAAATATTAAGCTACTGCTTTTCTATTTTTACCTGATTTCATTAAACCATCATAATGCTTATTCAATAAATAAGAATTAATCTGTTGAATTGTATCGATTGCAACACCAACCATAATTAACAGAGAAGTACCTCCATAAAAATATCCCCAAGCACCTTGAACATTCAACAAACTTACAACAATAGCAGGTAAAACTGCTATTAAAGCTAAGAATAAAGAACCAGGGAACGTAATTAAAGACATAACCTTATCAAGGTAATCTCCAGTTTCAACACCTGGACGGATACCTGGAATAAAACCACCACTTCTCTTAAGATCATCTGCCATTTTATTAGTTGGCACTGTAATTGCGGTGTAAAAGTACGTAAAAATAACGATTAACAAAGCAAATACAATATTATATACCAATCCAAAAGGATTATTGAACATACCCGCTATAGATTGAGCGGTATCAGACTCTTTTGCCAAGCCAGATATAGCAGCAGGAATGAACATAATAGCCTGAGCAAAAATAATCGGCATTACACCTGAAGCATTAAGCTTTAAAGGAATAAATTGACGATTTTCCATCATATCTTGTTCAAATTCACCAGAAGCAGTTCTTCTAGCATACTGAACTGGTATTTTTCTAACTGCCATTACTAACAAAATACATGCGATAATTACTAAAAACCATAAAATAATTTCAATAACAATCATCATGATTCCGCCATTAGCTTGTGCTGTACGAGAAACAAATTCTTGACTGAAAGCCATTGGCATACTAGCAATAATACCCACCATAATTAATAATGAAATACCATTACCAATACCTTTATCAGTAATCTTCTCACCTAACCACATAGCAAAAATAGTTCCAGTGACCAAAATTAATACAGATGAAAAAAGGAATGGAAAAGAACTAACTCCTAAAATAAACGCATCTGATGGAAGCGTTTTGTACAAGTTGTAAATATATCCTGGACCTTGAACAAGCGTTATTAAAATGGTTAACCATCTTGTAATTTGATTGATTTTCTTTCTACCACTTTCTCCATCTTTTTGTAATTTTTGCAAATAAGGAATAGCAATTCCCATTAACTGAACAACAATAGATGCAGAAATGTATGGCATAATACCCAATGCAAATACAGATGCTTGCGAAAACGCACCACCTGTAAAAACATTAATCAACCAACCAATACCACCATCAGTTTGATCTGAAAGGTTACTCAATTTAGTAGCATCAATACCAGGAAGGGTTACTTGAGCACCAAAACGGTAAACAAGTAACAAACCAAGAGTTAATAAAATTCTATTTTTTAACTCTTCAATTTTCCAAACATTGATAAAAGAATCTATAAATTTCTTCATGTTACTAAACGGATTATAAAGATACTACTTCACCTCCAGCAGCTTCGATAGCAGCTTTTGCAGATGCAGTAAATTTGTGAGCACTTACTTTTAATTTAGCTTTTAACTCACCTCTTCCTAAAATCTTTACCAAGCTATTTTTTGTAGCCAAACGAGTGTCAACTAATACTTCGAAATCTAAAGTATCAGTAATAACACCATTATCTACTAATGATTGAATTGTATCTAAGTTAACACCTTGATACTCTACTCTGTTTATATTCTTAAATCCAAACTTAGGAACACGTCTTTGAAGCGGCATTTGACCACCTTCAAAACCAATTTTCTTAGAATAACCAGAACGAGATTTTGCTCCTTTGTGACCACGCGCAGCAGTACCACCTTTACCAGAACCTTCTCCTCTACCTACTCTTTTATTTTGGTTGTGAACTGAACCTTCAGCTGGTTGTAAGTTACTTAAATTCATAACGATTGATGTTATTTAGTTTCTTCAACAGAAACTAAGTGTTTAACTTTATTTACCATTCCAAGGATAGCAGGATTTGCATCATGCTCAACAACTTGCCCCATTTTACGAAGACCTAGAGCTTCCAAAGTTCTCTTTTGATCAAGAGGACAGTTGATTTTACTTCTAACTTGTTTTACTTTAATTTTTGTCATGATTTCCTTGAATTATTAACCTTTAAATACTTTATCTAAAGAAACACCTCTTTGTTTAGCAACAGTAGCTGCGCTTCTCATTTGTAATAAAGCATCAAAAGTAGCTTTAACAACGTTATGAGGATTAGATGAACCTTGAGATTTTGACAATACATCATGTACACCAACTGACTCTAATACCGCGCGAACTGCACCACCTGCAATTACTCCAGTACCATGAGAAGCTGGCATTAAAAACACTCTTGCACCACCAAACTTACCTTTTTGTTCATGAGGAACTGTAGCACTATTCAAAGGAATTCTAACAAGATTCTTTTTTGCATCTTCTACCGCTTTAGCAATAGCTTCAGATACATCTTTTGATTTTCCTAATCCGTGACCTACAACACCATTTTCATCTCCTACTACAACAATAGCAGAAAAACCAAATGCTCTACCTCCTTTAGTAACTTTAGTTACACGATTTACATTAACCAAACGATCTTTTAATTCAAGACCACTTGGTTTTACTAGTTCTACGTTTTTATAATTTTGATACATAATTTCTTAGAATTTTAGTCCAGCTTCTCTAGCACCTTCAGCTAATGATTTAACACGTCCGTGATATAAATAACCACCTCTATCAAAAGAGATTGTAGAAATACCAGCTTTAAGAGCTCTTTCAGCTACTAATTTACCCACTGCGTTAGCAGTATCAATTTTTGTACCTTTAACTACTTCTTTTTCACGAGAAGATGCAGCAACTAGTGTAACACCGTTAACATCATCTATGATTTGAGCATAGATTTCCTTATTAGATCTAAATACAGACAATCTTGGATTAGAAGGCGTTCCGCTAACAATCTTTCTGATTCTGAATTTGATTCTTTGTCTTCTTTCTGTTTTTGTTAATGACATAGTCTAAATTTTAAGCTGATTTACCTGCTTTTCTTCTTAATACTTCACCTACAAACTTAACACCTTTACCTTTGTAAGGCTCTGGCTTACGGAAAGATCTGATTTTAGCAGATACTTGACCTAATAATTGTTTGTCAAATGATGATAATTTTACTATTGGATTTTTACCTTTTTCAGATACAGTTTCTACTTTCACTTCTGGAACAATCTCTAAAACTATGTTGTGAGAAAAACCTAAAGCTAAATCAAGCTTTTGTCCTTGATTAGAAGCTCTATAACCAACTCCAACTAATTCTAAATCTTTAGTAAAACCTTCTGAAACTCCTACAATCATGTTATTGATAAGAGATCGATAAAGTCCATGTTTCGCTCTCTCATTTTTGTGATCTGATGAACGCTCAACGATAACTTGGTTATCTTCTAATTTCACAGTTACATCAGAGAACTCTTGAGAAAGCTCGCCTAATTTTCCTTTTACTGTAACTACAGCATCTTTAACTTCAACAGTTACGCCAGCTGGAATTGCAATTGGATTTTTACCTATTCTTGACATTCTTTCGTCTTTTTATTAGTATACGTAACAAATTACTTCTCCTCCAACATTAAGCTGTTTAGCTTGTTTACCTGTCATAACTCCTTTTGAAGTAGACACGATAGCAATACCTAAACCATTTAAGATTCTTGGTAAAGTTGAAGCGCCAGAATATTTACGTAAACCTGGTTTACTAATTCTTTGGATATCTTTGATAACAGACTCTTTCGTGTCTTTATCGTATTTAAGTGCAATTTTGATTGTGCCCTGAACAGCATTGTCTTCAAACTTGTAACTTAAAATATACCCTTGGTCAAATAAAATTTTTGTGATTTCTTTCTTCAATTTAGAAGCAGGAATTTCAACCACTTTGTGGTTTGCTCTCACTGCGTTTCTAACCCTTGTCAAAAAATCTGCAATAGGATCTGTATACATATGTATAGAATTGCGGTTACGGTTTTCAATCCGCCCTCAGCGGATTGAACCTTTAACCAATTAAACTTAAATATTTTCGGATTGCAAAAGTAATAACTTTTTTCGAGATTACCAAGAAGCTTTTTTAACTCCTGGAATTAATCCTTGATTAGCCATTTCACGGAATGTTACACGAGAAATACCAAATTGACGCATATAACCTCTTGGTCTTCCTGTTAACTTACAACGATTGTGTAAACGAACTGGAGATGCATTCTTTGGCAATTTCTGTAATGCTTCATAATCACCAGCTTCTTTTAAAGCTTTTCTTTTTTCAGCATATTTTGCTACTAATGCTTCTCTTTTCGCCTCACGGGCTTTCATTGATTCTTTAGCCATGTCTTAATTCTTTTTAAAAGGTAAACCTAATTCCGCTAATAACGATTTTGCTTCTTTATCTGTATCTGCAGATGTTACAAATGTGATATCAAAACCTGAAATTTTATTTACTTTATCAATATCAATTTCTGGGAAAATGATTTGCTCTAAAACTCCTAAGTTATAGTTACCTCTACCATCAAAACCTGTTGATTTGATTCCACCAAAATCTCTTACACGAGGTAAAGAAGAAGTAATCAATCTATCTAAGAATTCATACATTCTATCACCACGTAAAGTTACTTTAGCACCAATCGGCATACCTTTTCTTAATTTGAATGACGCAACGTCTTTCTTAGAAATAGTACCTACAGCTTTTTGACCAGTAATTTTCGTAATTTCTTCTACAGCATAGTCAACTAACTTTTTGTCAGACACAGCTGCACCAACTCCACGGCTTACAACAATTTTTTCAAGTTTAGGAACTTGCATTACATTCTTGTAACCGAACTCTTCTTTAAGAGCAGCAATAACTCTACTCTTATATTCTTCTTTTAATCTAGGTATATAAGCCATTACTATAATACTTGATTAGATTTTTTTGAAACTCTCACTTTCTTTTCTCCTTCAATTTTGAAACCAACTTTAGTCACTGATTTTGATTTTGGATCAATCAATGATAAGTTAGAAATATGAATAGGAGCTTCTTTCTTAACGATACCACCTTGAGGGTTTTTTGCACTAGGTTTTGTATGTTTTGAAACCATGTTAATACCTTCAACTACCGCTTTGTTTTTATCACGGATAACACGTAAAACAGTACCTTCTGAACCTTTATGATCTCCAGCAATTACTCTAACAACGTCACCTGATTTAATTTTTAGCTTTGTCATCATTTATAGAATTAAAGCACCTCTGGTGCCAATGATACAATTTTCATGAATTGTTTTTCACGAAGTTCTCTAGCAACTGGACCAAAAACACGAGTTCCTCTCATTTCTCCTGCAGCGTTTAACAATACACATGCGTTATCGTCAAAACGGATGTAAGATCCATCAGCTCTTCTCACTTCTTTTTTGGTACGTACAACAACTGCAGTTGAAACAGCTCCTTTTTTAACGTTTCCGTTAGGAGTTGCATCTTTAATTGAAACTACAATTTTATCTCCAACAGAGGCATAACGACGTTTCGTTCCTCCTAAAACACGGATAGTTAAAACTTCTTTAGCTCCCGTGTTATCTGCTACTTTTAATCTTGATTCTTGTTGTACCATAATTACTTCGCTCTTTCAATGATTTCAACTAATCTCCAACATTTAGACTTTGATAAAGGTCTTGTTTCCATGATCTTTACTGTATCACCAATGTTACAGTCGTTTGTTTCGTCGTGTGCAACATATTTCTTAGTTTTTAACACGAACTTACCATATAATGGGTGTTTTACTTTTCTTGTTTCAGAAACAACAATAGATTTCTCCATTTTGTTACTAGTAACAACACCAATTCTCTCTTTTCTTAAATTTCTTTTTTCCATCTTTCAGCAGAATACAATTATTGTAACTCTCTTTTAGTTAACTCTGTAGCAATTCTCGCAACAGCTCTTCTTACAGTTCTGATTTGAAGAGGATTCTCAATTGGAGAAATAGTGTGAGCTGCTTTTAGGTCAGCATACGTTTTCTTTAACTGACTAAGTTTCTCTTGTAACTCAGCTGCAGATAGATTTTTTATTTCTGATTGTTTCATAATATTTTTTGATTATGCTTCGAAATCTCTAGCAACGACAAACTTAGTTTTAACTGGAAGTTTTTGTGCAGCAAGACGTAAAGCCTCTTTTGCAACAGATAGTGGAACACCACCAACTTCAAACATAATTCTTCCAGGTTTCACAACTGCAGCCCAATATTCAACTGCACCTTTACCTTTACCCATACGTACTTCAAGAGGCTTCTTTGTAATAGGTTTATCTGGGAAAATCTTAATCCATAACTGTCCTTCTCTTTTCATGTAACGAGTTGCTGCAATACGAGCAGCCTCTATTTGGCGAGAAGTTAAAAAGCTAGAATCTAAAGATTTAATTCCAAACATTCCATTAGAAAGTTCATGACCTCTTTGAGAAACGCCTTTCATCTTACCTTTTTGTACCTTACGGTATTTTGTTCTTTTAGGCTGTAACATTTTTCTTTAGTTTAAAAAATTACTTTCTTTTGCGTGCGTTTGGTTTACCTTTTCCAGTAGATCCTGAAGGTTTAGACTGTTTTTTGTCCATTCCTACTAACGGAGAAAGATCTCTTTTTCCATAAACCTCACCTTTCATAATCCATACTTTAATACCCATTCTACCATATGTAGTGTGAGCTTCTGCTAAAGCATAGTCGATGTCAGCTCTGAAAGTTGACAAAGGAATTCTACCTTCTTTGAAGTGTTCTGAACGTGCCATTTCAGCACCATTCAAACGGCCTGAGATCATTACTTTAATACCCTCAGCATTCATACGCATTGCAGCAGCGATAGCCATTTTAATAGCTCTTCTGTAAGAAATTCTGCTTTCAATTTGACGACAGATACTGTTAGCCACTAAATAAGCATCAAGTTCAGGTCTTTTAATTTCAAAGATGTTGATTTGAACCTCTTTGTCGGTAATTTTCTTAAGTTCTTCTTTTAACTTGTCTACCTCTTGACCACCTTTTCCGATAATGATACCAGGTCTAGCAGTAGTGATAGTAACGGTTACAAGTTTCAAAGTTCTTTCGATAATTATCTTAGAAACACTAGCTTTTGATAAACGTGCATGGATATACTTTCTGATTTTGTAATCTTCTGCGATTTTATCACCGTAGTCATTACCACCATACCAGTTTGAGTCCCATCCTCTGATGATACCAAGTCTATTTCCGATTGGATTTGTCTTTTGTCCCATACTGTTTATTAATTGCTTTGTGTGTTATTATTAGCTCCTAACACGATTGTTACGTGGTTAGAACGTTTTCTAATTCTGTGTGCACGACCTTGTGGTGCTGGACGAAGTCTTTTTAACATCATACCACCATCTACACGGATCTCTTTTACGATTAAGCCTGCTTCTTCTAAACTAGCTTCACTATTTTTAGCTTGCCAGTTAGCAATAGCTGATAATAATAGTTTTTCTAATTTTCTTGAAGCTTCTTTACTATTAAATCTTAATATATTAAGAGCTAATTCTACTTTCTGACCTCTAACTAAATCTGCCACTAAGCGCATTTTTCTAGGTGAAGTAGGGCAGTTATTTAACTTAGCAAAAGCAACTTGGCTTTTAGCTTCTTTAATCTGCTCTGCTCTTTCTCTTTTACGAACTCCCATAGCTTCTTATTATTTTTTACCTTTATTTTTTGCACCAGCGTGACCTCTAAAAGATCTTGTTGGCGAAAATTCTCCTAATTTATGTCCTACCATGTTTTCAGTAACGTAAACTGGTACAAATTGACGACCATTGTGCACAGCGATAGTTTGTCCAACGAAGTCAGGAGTAATCATAGATGCTCTAGACCAAGTCTTAACAACAGCTTTGTTTCCTTTCTCGATATTTTCTTGAACTTTCTTCTCTAATTTAAAGTGAACAAAAGGTCCTTTTTTTAATGAACGTGCCATATCTTACTTATTATTTCTTTCTACGTTCTACGATATACTTATTACTCGGGTTAACTTTAGAACGAGTTCTATAACCTTTAGCTGGTAAACCTTTTCTTGAACGTGGGTGACCTCCTGAAGAACGTCCTTCACCACCACCCATTGGGTGATCAACTGGGTTCATTGCTACTGGTCTAGTTCTTGGTCTTCTTCCTAACCATCTAGTTCTACCAGCTTTACCTGATACTACTAATTGGTGATCAGAGTTAGAAACCGCTCCAATAGTAGCCATACATGTTAACAAAATTAATCTTGTTTCACCTGAAGGCATTTTAATTGTAGCATACTTTCCATCTCTAGCCATTAATTGAGCAAAAGTTCCAGCAGAACGAGCAATAATAGCTCCTTGACCTGGTCTCAATTCGATACATGATATTACAGTACCAAGAGGAATTTTACTTAAAGGCATTGCATTTCCAATTTCTGGAGCTGCATCTGGACCTGAAACTAAAGTTTGTCCAACTTCCAATCCATTTTGCGCGATAACATAAGTTTTAGCACCATCAGCATAAGCTAATAACGAAATGAATGCAGAACGATTTGGATCATATTCGATTGTTTTAACTACCGCTGGAATTCCAGTTTTAGCTCTTTTAAAATCGATCATACGATATCTCTGCTTATGACCACCACCTGTGTAACGCATGGTCATTTTTCCTTGACTATTTCTACCTCCAGAGTTTTTTTTCGGTGCGATCAATGAACGCTCCGGCTTATCAGTTGTAATAGTGTCAAAGCTATTAACAACTCTAAAACGCTGACCCGGGGTAATAGGTTTTAATTTTCTAACTGACATTTTCTATTAGATATTGTTATAAAAATCTATTGTTTCTCCTTCTTGTACTTGAACAATTGCTTTTTTATAAGCATTTGTTTTTCCACTGATTAAACCACTCTTGGTGTATTTAACACTTCTATTTGGTCTGTAATTCATCGTGTTTACTTCTACCACATTCACACCATAAGCCGCTTCAATAGCGTTTTTGATTTGAATTTTGTTAGCCGTTTTTTGAACGATAAAACCAAAACGGTTAAAAACCTCACCATCTTTGGTTATTTTTTCAGTTATAATTGGCTTAATAATGATACTCATAACCTTATTATTTACTTAAATTAGCTTCAATTTCTCCTAAAGAACCCTCTAAAAGAACTAAACTTTTAGCATTTAAAATACCGTAAGTGTTTAATTCTGAAGTGGTTACAACAGAAGTTGATTTTAAATTACGTGACGACAAATATACATTTTTATTTGTATCTCCCAACACGAATAATGATTTTTTGTTCTCTAACCCTAAAGCATTCAATACGTTAATGAAATTTTTAGTACTTGGAGCTTCAAATGAAAAATCTTCAACAACAATCAAATTTGAATCTTGAACCTTCATTGATAAAGCAGATTTTCTAGCTAATCTCTTAAGGTTTTTATTCAATTTGAAAGAATAGTTTCTTGGTCTTGGTCCAAAAATTGTACCTCCACCTTTGAAAACTGGACTCTTAGCACTACCAGCTCTAGCAGTACCCGTTCCTTTTTGTTTTTTAATTTTACGTGTACTACCAGCCACTTCAGCTCTCTCTTTAGACTTGTGTGTACCTTGTCTTTGATTAGCTAAATACTGTTTTACGTCTAAGTAAACTGCATGCTTACTAGGCTCAATTGCGAATACTGAATCAGAAAGTTGAACTTTTCTTCCAGTATCTTTTCCGTTAAAATCTAATACTTTTACTTCCATTACTTCTGAACGATTACGTAAGAGTTTTTGTGCCCAGGAACACAACCTTTTACTAATAAAAGATTTTTATCCGCAACAACTTTTAAAACTCTAAGGTTTTGAATAGTTACATTATCACCACCCATTCTTCCAGCCATTCGCATTCCTTTGAATACTCTAGATGGATAAGATGATGCTCCAACAGATCCAGGCGCTCTTAAACGGTTATGTTGACCATGAGTTGCTTGTCCAACACCACCAAAACCGTGACGTTTAACAACACCTTGAAAACCTTTACCTTTAGAAACTCCTTGAACATCAACAAATTCTCCTTCGTTGAATAAATCAACAGTGATTACATCACCTAATTTGTAAGCTTCTTCAAATTCCTTAATTTCAACAACTTTTTTCTTCGCAACAGTTCCAGCCTTCTTAAAGTGACCTAATTCAGCTTTAATGGAATGTTTTTCAGTTTTGTCATCGAAACCAAGCTGAAGAGCTTCATACCCGTCAACCTCCATGGTTCTGACTTGGGTAACAACGCATGGACCAACTTCAATAACAGTACAAGGAATATTTTTCCCGTTCTCATCAAAGATGCTAGTCATGCCAATTTTTCTTCCGATTAACCCAGACATATTAAACTAATTAATTAATTAAACTCTTTTTTGTAATGCACAATATTGCACATTCCTCATTTTTTGAGGGTGCAAATATATAATTATTTTTTAAATACCGCAAATTAAATTAGTTACACGAGTTTTTTATTAAAAAATCGCGTGAACTAAGCCAATTCTTGATATTAAAAAAACCGTAGTGAGGTAAATCACTTACGGTTTTTTGTATGTTTGACCTTTAAACAGTCGAGATACTTATACTTTAATCTCTACTTCAACACCACTTGGAAGCTCTAATTTCATTAAAGCATCGATAGTTTTTGATGAAGAACTGTAGATATCTAATAATCTCTTGTACGAACTTAATTCGAACTGCTCTCTAGCTTTCTTGTTTACGTGTGGAGAACGTAAAACAGTGAAAATCTTTTTGTTTGTAGGTAATGGAATTGGACCTGTTACTACAGCACCAGTACTTTTTACCGTTTTTACAATCTTCTCAGCAGACTTGTCTACCAACATGTGATCGTAAGATTTTAATTTTATTCTAATTTTTTGACTCATTTTCTTAAAAATTAAGCGTTACCTTTAGCTTTTTTAATTACTTCTTCTGAAATATTAGAAGGTGTTTCAGCATAGTGAGAAAACTCCATTGTAGAAGTTGCTCTACCAGATGATAATGTTCTTAATGTTGTTACATAACCAAACATCTCCGATAATGGAACATCAGCTTTAATAGTTTTAGCACCATTTCTATCACCCATGTCATTCACTTGACCTCTACGACGGTTTAAGTCACCTACGATATCACCCATGTTTTCTTCAGGAGTAATTACTTCGATCTTCATGATTGGCTCAAGAATAACAGCTCCAGCCGCTTTTGCTACTTCTTTATAACCCATTTTAGCTGCTAATTCAAACGATAATGCATCAGAATCTACAGGGTGGAAAGATCCGTCTAAAAGAGTTACTTTCAAACTATCTACAGCATAACCTGCCAAAGGACCTGTTTTCATAGCTTCTTTGAAACCTTTTTCTACAGCTGGTATATATTCTTTAGGAACGTTACCACCTTTAACTTCGTTAACAAACTGTAATCCTACGAATGGCTTACCATCAACATCATCAGCAGGCTCTAAACGGAATACGATATCACCAAATTTACCACGACCACCAGATTGTTTTTTGTAAACTTCTCTGTGTTGTGCAGATCTTGTGAAAGCTTCTTTGTACTCTACTTGAGGTTCTCCTTGATTTACTTCAACTTTGAACTCACGTTTCATACGGTCTACTAAGATATCTAAGTGAAGCTCACCCATACCCGAAATAATTGTTTGACCAGAAGCCTCATCAGTTCTAACGGTAAATGTTGGATCTTCTTCAGCTAATTTAGCTAAAGCCATACCCATTTTGTCAACGTCAGCTTTTGTTTTTGGCTCAATAGCAATACCAATTACAGGATCAGGGAATTTCATTGACTCAAGGATAATTGGGTGTTTTTCATCACACATTGTATCTCCAGTCTTGATATCTTTAAATCCTACTGCTGCTCCAATGTCTCCAGCCTCGATAAAATCGATTGGATTTTGTTTATTAGCGTGCATTTGGTAAATACGAGAGATTCTTTCTTTGTTTCCTGAACGCGTGTTCAAGATGTAAGAACCAGCATCTAAACGACCTGAATACGCACGGAAGAAAGCCAAACGACCAACATAAGGGTCAGTAGCAATCTTGAACGCTAAAGCAGCAAATGGCTCCTTTGGATCAGGACGACGCATAATTTTCTTTTGATCTTCTTCTAATAAATCAGCATCATCAGGATGAATTCCTTCGATACCTTCTTTATCTAATGGAGAAGGTAAATATTTACAAACTGCATCTAACATGAATTGAACTCCTTTATTTTTGAAAGAAGAACCACAAATCATAGGAATGATTGCCATGTCGATTGTAGCAGCACGCAATGCATTGTTAATTTCTTCTTCAGTAATTGAGTTTTCATCTTCCATATACTTGTCTAACAAGTTCTCATCGTAAGTTGCAATTTCTTCGATAAGTTTAGAACGATACTCTTTTACTTCGTCCACCATATCAGCAGGAATATCGATAATATCAAAAGTAGCTCCTTGAGTTTCATCGTGCCATACAATAGCTTGATTTTTTACTAAGTCTACTACTCCTTTGAAATCTTGCTCTTCACCGATTGGTAAAGTAATTGCTACTGCATTTGATTTCAACATATCTTTTACTTGCTGACATACTGCCAAGAAGTTAGAACCTTGACGGTCCATTTTATTTACGAATCCCATACGAGGAACTCTATATTGATCTGCTAATCTCCAGTTAGTTTCAGATTGAGGCTCAACACCATCAACCGCACTAAATAAGAATACCAAACCATCTAATACACGTAACGAACGGTTTACCTCTACTGTAAAGTCAACGTGACCAGGAGTATCGATAATGTTAAAGTGGTACGGTTTAGATTCTGGTAAAACTTTACCTTGATTAGTTGGGAAATTCCACTCACAAGTTGTTGCAGCAGAAGTAATAGTAATACCTCTCTCTTGCTCCTGCGCCATCCAGTCCATTGTTGCAGCACCATCGTGCACTTCACCAATTTTGTGTGATTTTCCTGTGTAGAATAAAATACGCTCAGTTGTTGTTGTTTTTCCAGCATCAATGTGAGCAGCAATTCCAATATTTCTTGTATATTTTAAATCTCTAGCCATTTCTTGTTATTTAAAGATTAGAATCTGAAATGAGAGAACGCTTTGTTCGCCTCAGCCATTTTGTGAGTATCCATTCTTTTCTTAACAGCAGCACCTTCTTCTTTAGCAGCAGCTAAAATTTCAGAAGCTAATTTTGCAGCCATTGATTTTTCGTTACGTCTTCTTGCATATAAAATCATCCATTTCATAGCGTAAGAAATTTTTCTATCTGGACGAATTGGCATTGGAATTTGGAAAGTAGCTCCACCTACTCTACGAGAACGTACTTCTACGTGAGGCATAACATTAGTTAATGCATCTTTCCATACTTCTAAAGCAGTTTTTTCTTCGTCTTGCTTTTTAGATTCTACGATATCGATTGCATCATAAAATACTTTAAAAGCTGTTGATTTTTTACCATCCCACATTAAGTTGTTTACAAAACGTGTTACTAATTGATCGTTAAATCTTGGATCTGGTAAAAGCGGTCTTTTTTTGGCCTGTCTTTTTCTCATGTCTTTTGTTTAAAAGATTTTAAATTACTTTTTCTTTCCAGCTGCAGCAGGTGCTTGTCCTGGTTTTGGACGTTTAGCCCCATACTTAGATCTACGTTGTGTTCTTCCTGCAACACCCGCTGTGTCTAATGCTCCACGTACGATATGGTAACGTACACCTGGTAAATCTTTTACTCTTCCACCTCTAACTAATACTATCGAGTGCTCTTGTAGATTGTGACCTTCTCCAGGGATGTAAGCATTTACTTCATTACCATTTGTTAAACGAACACGGGCAACTTTACGCATTGCCGAGTTTGGTTTCTTTGGCGTTGTAGTATAAACACGCGTACAAACCCCTCTTCTTTGAGGACAAGAATCTAAAGCAGCCGATTTACTCTTCTTAGTTATTTTGGCTCTTCCTGTTCTTACTAATTGTTGAATTGTTGGCATAATTGTTTATAATTATTACTAAAAAATTAAACTCCCTATTTTTAGGGGTTGCAAATGTAGGCAATATTTTTTACAAAACAAATCATAAGCCGTTAATTTTCAATTGGATTGTAATTTTTAAAAAAATCCCGACGTTTAAAAAGCGCCCAAAAGTGTATATTTAGCCACGATGGGAGCGGCATCCTGCCCTAGCGGATATAGCGGACAGCGGGAATTACGTGTAAAAAGTTCGCAAGCGATTGGCTCCCAATTAAAATTTATTCTGTTTTTTTGCGTTACTTTGATACCGATGCAAAAACTATTTGCTTTTTTATTTATTTGTTGCTTTCAATTGACTGTTGCTCAAAAATTTAGCTTATCAATTGAAGGGAATTCTATTGCCGAAACTCAAGTAATTGATAGCCTTGGATACTCCAAAAAACACGAAACTGTAGCTTCTATTTTGGAAACTCAAAAAGAATTTGAGAAAAAACTGGCTTTTTCGGGTTTTGTAAGCTACGAATTGCTCTCCCAAAAAAAGGTAAACGATAGCAGTTTTGTTTTTACTTACCAATTAGGAAATGCACTTAAAAAGATAAACATATATATAGGTAAACTTTCGCCAGATGAAAAGTTGCTTTTGGAAGAAACTAAAGATTCGATTGTAATTGCTACAAACCAAACCGAAAACTGGATGCAATTGAAATTAAAATTATTAGAAATTAAAGGATTTTCACTCGCCAAATTGCAACTTACCAATTTAACTCAAAAAGAAAACGAACTTTTTACCGAACTTTCACTAATTACCAATAAAAAACGAATCGCAGATGACTTGGTGATTTTAGGTTACGATAAATTTCCAAAAAACATCAAACATCAACTGAAGCGAAATTTGAAAAACCGAACATTCAATCAAGATTTAGTAACGGAAGTTTATACTACTTTGACGGATTTCCCTTTTGTGAATCAAACGAAATATCCCGAAATTTTATTTACCAATGATGAAACCAAAATTTACACCTATTTAGAAAAAGCGAAACCGAATCGTTTTGATGGTTTTATTGGTTTTTCCAATGATGAAAACAGTAAACTGACTTTTAATGGATATTTGGATTTGGCATTACAAAACATATTTAATTCGGGTGAAAAATTAGCATTGTATTGGAAAAATGATGGCAACCAGCAATCAACATTTAATTTAGGTAGTGAAGTTCCTTATTTATTTAAATCACCGATAGGAATTCAAGCTAATTTGCGAATTTTTAGGCAAGACAGCACGTTTCAAAATACGCAATCAGAACTGAATTTGGGTTACTATTTTTCGTATAATAAAAAGTTATACATTGGAACAAAAAGCATCACATCTGCTGATATTCAAAATATAAATAATTCTAATTTAAACGATTTTAATAGTCGGTTTTACACAGTTGGTTTTGAATATTTAAAACGTAATTTGACAGATTTTTTCTTTCCGGAGAAAACAAACCTAAGAGTAAAATTAGGTTATGGAAACCGAACTGTTGCGTCTGACAAAAATCCGCAGTTGTTTGGGCAATTGGAAGTGAGTCATAATTTATATTTGAACTCTAAAAACAGTATTAATCTCAAAAACCAATCGTTTTATTTGCAAAGTGATTCCTATTTGGTGAACGAATTGCATCGTTTTGGCGGTATCAATTCGATTCGAGGTTTTAGAGAAAACAGTTTGCAAGCGAATTTGTATTCGGGAATTTTATTGGAATATCGTTATTTATTGGCACCAACAATTTACATTCATTCTATTACGGATTATGGCTATTTTCAAGACAAAACCAGTAATTTGACCGAAAATTTATTGGGATTAGGTTTTGGATTTGGATTATTTACCAATAACGGCATTTTCAATTTGGTTTATGCCAATGGCTCCACGAGTGATCAAGGCATAAAACTAGCCAACTCGATTGTACAAATCAGCTTTAAAACCAATTTTTAGAAAAACTTTACACTTTAAACTTTAAACTTCCAACTTTACTTTATCTTTGCGCCATGGAAAAAGACAATCAAATTTTCGGAATTAGAGCTATTATTGAAGCTATTAATGCCAAAAAAGAAATCGATAAAGTATTCGTTCAAAAAGATGCTCAAGGCGATTTGATGCAGGAATTACTAAAAACAATGAAAAGAAACAACATCAACTTTTCATACGTTCCTGTTGAAAAACTGAACCGTTTGACGCCGAATAATCACCAAGGTGCGGTGGCAACCATTGCTCCTATTTCTTTTGTTTCTTTAGAAAATTTGGTTGAAAAAGTGACCGAATCTGGTAAAATACCATTACTTTTAATTTTAGACCAATTGTCAGATGCTAGAAACTTTGGAGCCATCATCAGAACCGCAGAATGTACTGGTGTTGATGGTATTATTATCCAAAAACAAGGTTCGGCTCCAGTGAATGGCGATACGGTTAAAACTTCGGCTGGTGCGGTTTTCAATGTGCCCATTTGTAAAGTAGACCACATTAAAGATGCCATTTTCTATTTGCAAGGTTCAGGAATTAAAACGGTTGCTGCAACAGAAAAAACAGACCATCATATTTACGACATCAACTTCAACGAACCCGTTGCCATCATTATGGGAAGTGAAGACAGAGGCGTGAATCCTTCAGTGTTGAAAATTGTAGATGAAAAAGCAAAACTTCCTATGTTTGGAACTATTGAATCTTTGAATGTTTCGGTGGCATGTGGTGCTTTTTTGTATGAAACTTTGAGACAGAGAATGTAATTCAGTGGTCAGTGGTCAGTCGCAGTGGTCAGTCATAGTTTTCAGTCGCAGTTTTCAGTCGCAGTTTTCAGTCGCAGTTTTCAGCATTAAAATTAATAGTTAAATGGAAATAGCAAATAAATTATTCAATTTTATCTGGGGAATATTACTCTTTTGCTTTATCTTTTTTTTCTTAGATTATTTTGAAGTTTTATTAATTAAGCATGAAAAATTCAAATCGCTTATTTATTTTGGACTTTTAATTTCAATTCTGTTTTCTATTTTATTACTTTTCACTATTTCTTATCAAAAAAAAGTAAAAATCTTACTTTCTATAATTCCAATTATTAGTATTGGTATAATACTGAAATTTGGAATATTGAATTTCATCTTTTCAATTTCAACTTGGAAAACTCAAACAATATTATATCAAAACATAGAAAACTCAAATTTAAAAGTTGAGTTTCAAATGTTGGACATTGGATTTGCAGGATACGAAAAGAGAGAAGTGGAAATTCATTATTTTACTGATTGGTTTTATACTTTCAAACCAAGAAAAGAAAAATATGAACCGAATAATTGGTTATTGATTAGTGAAGAAAAAAACGAATTAAACCTCGAATATTAATTTATCATTTCTTTCCCAAAAACTCATAAATCACTTTCATTGAAGATGTGAAATATTCCTTGATGGTTTCTTCAGGTTTTGGTGGTGGATTGAAATTTCCTTTTTCATCAAAATTTCGGATGAAGGGATCTTGCTCGGGGTTGAAATCGGGTTTTTCCCATTCGTAGAAAATAGTTTTTGCAAATTGAGGTGTTTTTAGTACCAATGCAAAAGCTAATCCCGTTAAAAACCCACTCAAATGCCCTTCCCAAGAAATAGAATTATCCACTTCAGGAAACATGTACCAAACCGTTCCACCGTACAACAAAACAATCACAAAAGACAAAGCTACTAAACGGTAATATTTGGTAAAAATCCCTTTAAAAAATATAAAACTCACTAAAGTATAAACCAAACCACTGGCGCCAATATGATAACTCGGTCTTCCCAAGAGCCAAGTTCCTAATCCTGAAAACAGTATTCCAAAAACTAACACTACAAAAGTTTGTTCGCGATAAAAAAACCTCAAAATTGGCAGTAATGTGATTAAAGCGATAGAATTATTCATCAAGTGCTGAAAATCGCTATGCAAAAACGGACTAAAAAAAATGCCTTTAAAACCAAACCCTTCTCTAGGGTAAATTCCCAAATGTGAAAAACGCACACCAAAATGATTTTCGTAAGCAAAAACCATCCATAATGCCATAACAAAAAGCAAGGGCAAAAGAATTACCGAAAGTGAAAATTGAAAAGGATTGTCGTGTTGTTTTTCCATAAAAAGGTTATTTCAAAGATAACGCCAAAAATAATTCTATGCACATTTGTCATAAAATTGTAATTTTACATCATGAATCAACCACTAGCCGAACGCATTCGTCCGCAACAATTATCGGATTATATCAGCCAATTGCATTTAGTTGGCCCTGAAGGTTCGTTGACCCAACAAATTGCCAAAGGATTAATTCCAAGTTTAATTTTATGGGGACCACCAGGAACAGGAAAAACGACTCTGGCACAAATTATGGCGCAAGAAAGTAAGCGTCCGTTTTACCAATTGAGTGCGATACATTCAGGTGTGAAAGACATTCGAGAAGTCATTGAAAAAGCAAAGCAAAGTGGTGGTATTTTCACAACCAAAAATCCTATTTTATTTATTGATGAGATTCACCGTTTTTCGAAATCACAGCAAGATTCTTTGTTGGCAGCGGTTGAAAAAGGTTGGATAACATTAATTGGTGCTACAACTGAAAATCCGAGTTTTGAAGTCATTCCTGCTTTATTGTCAAGATGTCAGGTTTATGTTCTAAATGCGTTTACCAAAGAAGATTTGGAAGCTTTATTGCTTCGCGCGATGAAAACTGATTTGGAATTACAAAAGAAAAACATTGAATTAAAAGAAACGGAAGCATTACTGCGACTTTCTGGTGGAGATGGAAGAAAATTGTTAAATATTTTTGAGTTGGTAATTAATGCCAATGAAAGTGATGCTGTTGAAATCACGAATGAAAAAGTAATGCAATTGGTACAAAAAAATACGGTGTTGTATGACAAAACAGGTGAACAACATTATGATATTGTTTCTGCTTTCATAAAATCCATTCGTGGTAGTGATCCAAACGGCGCGGTTTATTGGTTAGCTCGAATGATTGAAGGTGGCGAAGATGTAAAATTCATTGCCCGAAGAATGTTGATTTTAGCCAGTGAAGACATTGGAAATGCCAATCCAACGGCTTTGATTATGGCGAATAATACTTTTCAAGCGGTTACGACAATTGGTTATCCTGAAAGTCGGATTATCTTGAGTCAATGTGCGATTTATTTGGCTACTTCGGCAAAAAGCAATGCGAGTTATTTAGCCATTGGCAAAGCACAACAATTAGTAAAACAAACGGGAGATTTACCCGTTCCGATTCACTTACGAAATGCTCCTACAAAACTAATGAAAACATTGGGCTATGGAGAAGAATATAAATATTCACATAATTTCCCCAATAACTTTGCCGAACAAGAGTTTCTTCCAAACGAAATTTCAGAGACAAAATTCTTTGAACCAGGCGAAAATTCGCGTGAAAAAGAATTACGTCAGTTTTTGAAAAACCGTTGGAAAGATAAGTATGGATATTAGAGAAAAGAGATTAGAAGATAGACTTAATCATTAAAACTTCACTTCTACTTTTTCTGAAACTAATTGATTGCCGTTATTGTATTCAAAAAACCAATTTGATTCTTTCTTTACAAAAAGGCCTTGAAGGCTTCCTTTTTTTGCCATGAATATTTCAGGTGATGAAGATTTTGTAAGTTCAAAAATCACATTTGGAACATCATCAACAAGTTTATATCCTGATTGTGTGGGAATAGCAAAAAGGGTTTGTACTGAAATTGATTTTTCGTTAGTTTTATCAGCTTGCAATGAGGCGGTTGCATTGTTCACAACAGCTACTTTAGCTGCTTGATTATTATTAACATCTGAACTTTCTTTAGCCTCAAACTTAGTTTTTCCTCTCAATGAAGTTAAGGCAAGTCTAAGCGCTTCATTGAAAGCTCTTTTATGATCTTTAATAGAAGAAGTTCCTTTTATACTCTCATGAAGCACATTACCATTACAATCTTTAACTTGAACAATCAAACTCCTATTGAACAATCTGCTTCTATCTAATAAATTTACATAAAGAGACATACATCTGTTGTTAGCTAAATCATTAGGTAAAACATCTGATTCAAAATACACCTTATACCCTTCAGATTCGAAAAAAGATTTCGTTAGTTCACTCAAGTTAAACGGATTTGTTTTTGAACTAAAATCAAATTTACTAGGAACAATTATGTACTCATTTTGGTTCTGTGCAACCAATTGAACACTTATTAGCAAAAGAAAAATAATTTTTTTCATCACAATAATTTTTTTATTTCAGTTAAATATTGAATTTCAGCAACATCTAGTGAGTGTTGGAGATTTTGTTCATTAAAATAAATCACGTCCATGCCAATAGAAAGTGCGCCTTGAATATCTGCTTCGATACTATCGCCTATCATAACACTTTCTTGAATGGTTGCGTTTGCCAAAGATAAGGCAAAATTAAATATGTTTGGATGTGGTTTTTTTACGCCTGCCATTTCTGAATTAGTTATGGTTTCAAAATAGTGAGAAATATTGGCGTTTTTTAATTTTCGAGTTTGTACATCACTAAAACCATTGGTTATAATGTGTAGTTTGTAGTGATATGACAAATAATCTAATATTTCTATAGCTCCATCAAATAAATGGTTGTTTTCAGGAAGATAATGAATATAATCTTCGGAAAGTTGATGGATTAATGTGTGATCTGTTTGATAATTTACAGCATCAAAACTATCTTTTAATCGATAAAAACGTAAATGTTCGTGTGATACTTGATTGGTTTGATATAATTTCCAATATTGCTGATTTATAGGAATATAATGTTGAATAAATTCGTTTACAGCAACTGGAATTTGGTGTTTTTTAAAGATGATTTCAAAAGCAAATGCAGAGTTTTTATCAAAATCCCAAAGGGTATGATCCAAATCGAAGAAAATATGTTTTTTATTTTGAAACATGTTTATTTTTATGAATGGAATATTCTTTTGAAATCGAATTTCTATTCCCAAAAGTTTGAACTAGCCCCGATGGTAGTGGAAATCCTTTTAGAAACCTAACAGGTTTTTGAAACCTGTTAGGTTTCTAAAAGATTGTAACGAACAGCGGGACCAAGCGTTACTAAAATGCCCTAAAGTGAAGCTTCAAAAAATTACTTTCCAGCGGTAATTACTGCGTTATCAATATGATAAATCCAATCTTCCACGTCGTTATCATTGTATCTAAAAGTTCCTGTTAGCGTTACGTATTGATCAGTTTTTAATTTTGGAAATGCGCCACCTTTGAACTTGATGCCCATGATGGTTTCTGGTCCTGATTTTCCACAGAAAAAACAAGCGGCAAAAACGTTTTTACTTAAAGCATAACTTTTGTTATCAATAGGAATAATGAAACCGCTTATTACAATTGGTTTTCCTTGTTTGGCTTTTAATTTTGGATTGATTACCGGAAACATAACTTCTCCATAGACTTTGTCTGCTTTTTTATTGTAATCAATTTTTCCTAGTAATGTCCAGGTTAAGGTGTCAGCTGCTGTAGTTGAGATATTTTTTTTATTTACTGGTTTAACTTCCGATTTTTGGAAACTAAAAAAAGAAACAGCAACTAGTAGTGCGATGAAAATTTTACTATAATTATGCATTTGCTAATGTTTTTGAAATATTTAATTTATATGCTTTTATGGCTGGAAGTAATGCTGCCACTATTCCAACGCCTACGGTTAAAAGGAACAAAACACCTTCTTTTTCCCAAAGGAACTCATACGGATTGAAACTCATTTTAAAATCTTGTTCGGCTGTTGAGGAAATCCATAGTATAGCTACTCTACCCAAAATCGTACCAAAGATAAATCCAACGATGCAAAGTAACAAACTTTCTATTAATACTAGCTGTGTAAGTTGTATTCTTTTTGCTCCATTGACACGAAGTAAGGCAAATTCGTTTTTTCTCTCTTTTAAAGTATTGTACAAAGCAATGAAAATTGAAATTCCTGAAATGAGCATGATTCCGTAAGCAAGATATTGCAATGCTTGAATTCCTATACCAAAAAGTGAGAACAAACGATTCACTTCTAAAGCTGGAGAAGCCACTTGCATTTTTGTATTTTGAGCGATGATTCTTGGCCAAGTTACAATTCCCATTTTATTTCGGAATTTTAGTAATACTGCTGTAATTTCCATTCCTGGTTCATCAATTGTAACTTCATGATGGTGATTGTGGTCGTCTCCTTCTACATGAATATGACCTTCTTCTCCATGAGCAGGATTTTCTGTTTCTGCTTCTTGATGACCATGATCAGCATGCATTTGCCAAACACTTGGAATAGTACATAGAATTAAATTATCTACCACTTTACCAGATGGCGCTGCAATACCTACTACTTTGTAAGCATATTCTTCATGTACGTGACCTTCCGCCGCATCGCCGTGAGAACCGAAAAATTCATCGCCAATTTTTAAGCTTAATTTTTGAGCAATATCACTTCCAATGACTACTTCAAAGTTTTTTTCGAAAATTTTTCCTTCGACTATTTTTGCTTCATATTTATCCAAATAATCTGCTGTGGTTCCAAGAATTTTAAATCCACGATAATTATCACCAAATGCTAATGGAATAGCTTTTTCTACAAAAGGGTGTTGCATCCAAACTTTTGCCGAATCGTAACTAATGTTCCCCGTTGGTGCATCTACATGATAAACAGAAGATAAAATTAATTGTAACGGACTTCCTTGAGCGCCCATTACTAAATCTACACCATCAATGTTTTTAGTGAATTTTTCCTCAAATTGTTTTTCTACCAAAATTAATGTGGTAATAATAGCCACACTCGATGTTAGCAAAATAACACTCAAAATGGTATTTAATGGTTTGAACCAAATATTCTTCCAAGCTAATTTTGTTATCATATCAAGGTAATTTTATTAGAAAATTTTTCTTTAATTCTGCTGTCATGAGTTACTATGAGTAAAGCCGCTTTGTATTCTTTTGACAAAGAAGTTAACAATTCAATTACTTTTTCTGCATTTTTATCATCTAAACTTGAAGTTGGCTCATCTGCTAAAAGCACTTTAGGTTCGTTCATCAATGCTCTAGCGATTGAAACACGTTGTTGTTGACCAATACTTAATTGTGAAGGTAGTTTATTCGCCTGATTAACAATATCTAATTGGTCCAGAAGTTTTTTAGCCCTGGTCGTATTCTTTTCGCCAGTTGCTAACCAAGATGCCATTTCTAAATTTTCCAACACGGTTAAAGCGCTAATAAAATGTGATTTTTGCAATACCAAACCAATATTTTTACCGCGGAATTTGTCTAACTTCCCTTCAGAAAGCTCTAGCATATTTTGTTTATCAATTTCTATAGATCCCGACTTTGGTTTCAACAATCCACCAAGAATGTGTAAATAAGTAGTTTTTCCTTTTCCTGAATCTCCTGTAATCAGTAAAGTGCTTCCTGCTTCGCAATACAAATCAGGAAATATAAATTCCTGTTGTTTTTGGTAAGAAAATTTAATGTTTTTTGTGGTAATCATTCCAAATATATTTTACAACTTTTGCAACATAAAGAAACCTTGCTTCTATGAGTAAGTAACAAGGTTGTTGTTTTGCTAATTAGTAATTAACTATTATTTTTTCAAAGTGCTTGCGTATCTTTTACTTACTTCTGTCCAATTAACCACACTCCACAAAGCAGCTAAATAATCACCTCTTTTGTTTTGATATTTTAAGTAATAAGCGTGTTCCCAAACATCAATTCCAAAAATTGGTGTTCCTTTTACTTCTGCAACATCCATTAAAGGATTGTCTTGATTAGGCGTTGATGTTACCACTAATTTACCCTCATTAGTCACCACTAACCAAGCCCAACCAGAGCCAAAACGACTGGCTGCGGCAGCATTTAATTTTTCTTTCAAACCATCTAAATTTCCAAAAGTTTCATTGATTGCTTTTTCTAATTCAGCCGACATCTTAGTGTTTTTTTCTGGAGTTAAAACAGACCAAAATAGTTCGTGATTATAATGACCACCTCCGTTATTACGAACCGCTACTGGCAAAGTAGAAACTTTTGATAAAATTTCATTTAAACTTAACTTTTCATCAGCAGTACCTGCTAAAGCTGTATTTAAATTTTTCACATAAGCCGCATGATGCTTGCTGTAATGAATTTCCATAGTTTGTGCATCCACAAATGGTTCTAACGCATTATAGGCATAAGGTAACGCTTTTTGAGTAAATTGAGCCGATGCTGTTAATGATACTAAAATTGTGATCAATAAAAATTGTATGTTTTTCATGCTATTTTAATTTTTTGATAAAATTACGGTTTATCGTTTAGATAAAAAACTATGAAATCTTAAAATTTCTATAATTGTTGGGTTTAAACGCAATCCCGATAGCTATCGGGAGCAAAGGTTATTCGCAAAGTTAACAAAGGAATCTATTTTCGCATTCTTTAAAGTGTTCCAAAAGCAAAGCGTCTCTGTGAATCTCTCTTGACAATAAATTATTTAAAAAACTCTGTGCATCTCTGTGTAAATTCTTCTCAATAAAAACTATGTGACTGTGTGCTTCAAAATTAAAATCGCATAACACCCCTAAAGTCCCCTCAAGGGGACAATCCTTCTTTAAACTTTTTACTTAATCCTTTTTTTGTAAGATTCTTAAAATTTTCAAACAAATAATTTTGCATTCTTTGCGAAAATTTTTTGCTCCTGATAGCTATCGGGATTGCTTTAAAAATCAAAAAATCCCTTCATCCTGAAAACTCAAATAACCATTCTCAGTAATAATAAGATGATCTAAAACTTGAATTTCCAATGTTTGCCCTGCTTCTTTGATACGTTTTGTGATTTTTAAATCGGCTTCGCTAGCAATCAATTTTCCTGAAGGATGATTGTGGGAAAGAATTAAACCCGTTGCATTTTGCTCGAATGCCATTTTAAAAATTAGGCGAATATCTACAACAGTTCCAGTGATTCCGCCTTTGGAAAGTTGGGCTTTGTAAATAACTTTATTGGAATTATTAAGATACAATACCCAAAATTCCTCGTGAGGCAATTCGCCAATAATAGGTTGCATGATGTCGAAAACTGCTTTACTAGATGTGATTTTTTTGAGCTCTACAGCTTCTTCAGCTCTACGTCTTCTTCCTAATTCTAATGCAGCGGCAATGGAAATAGCTTTAGCTTCTCCAATTCCTTTGAATTGCATAAGTTGGGAGACCGACATTTTTCCTAACGTATTCAGATTATTTTCGGAGGAAGCTAAAATGCGTTGGCACAATTGCACTGCGCTCTCATTTCGAGAACCAGAACCAATTAAAATAGCCAATAATTCGGAATCAGATAAGGTGGATTTACCTTTTAGAAGAAATTTTTCACGTGGGCGATCATCTTCGGCCCATTGGTTGATTGGCGTGTACATAAAATTTTATTTTGGCGTTTAAAAGAACAAAATTATTGAAAAAAATGGAATTTCAAAATTGTTTATGGTTGATGGGTGATGGAAGTTGGAAGTTAGGAGTTGTGAGTTGAGAGATTTTTTTCATCAAAAAACGATTAGTAATAAATCAGTTAAATTTTCGTTTCTATTCAAAATCATACACATGAAAACATTTGGAATTATTGTATTAGCATTTCTAATGTGTAATTGCAAAGAAGAAATTGTTATTACCACTGGATTAGCAGAGCAAACTGAAACCAAACCAAACTCAATTTTAATAGAAAATCCAACTGATTTCTACCAAAAACTTTCCAATGCAGCGATTTCGATAATTGATCCTGAAGTAGTTTACACGCCGGATTATGTAGGGATAAAATATCCAAATGGTGATGTTCCTGCAAAAACTGGGGTTTGTACAGATGTGGTGATTCGTGCGTATAGAAAATTAGGAATTGATTTGCAAAAGGAAGTACATGAAGACATGAAAGCGAATTTTTCTTTGTATCCAAATTTAAAAAAATGGGGTTTAAAAACTACAGATAAAAACATCGATCACAGAAGAGTTCCGAATTTAGAAGTTTTCTTTGCTAGAAAAGGAACAACTTTATCGATTACGCAAAATCCAAAAGATTACAAAACAGGCGATTTGGTTACTTGGATGATTGGTGATAAATTGCCTCATATTGGAATTGTTACACACATAAAATCACGCAATGGCAACCCGATGATTGTTCACAATGTAGGAAGCGGACAAGTTTTAGAAGATTGTTTGTTCAATTGGAAAATTGTGGGGCATTTTAGGTATGAGAAATAATGACAAACTTTTCATTCCGTAGGAATCTCTTTGGTTACTCAAATAATAAGATTCCTACGGAGTGACAAAAAATGAGCTTAATTTTTACTCAATCAACCCTTTCACCTCATCAAAATTCAATCCGCCGTAATTTCCTGAACTCATTAATAATAAAGCGGAATTATCTAAATTTTGGCTGAATAAAAAGTCTTTGAATTCGGCTGGATTGGTGTAAATAATCAAATCTTGTCTTTGGAACGATTTTGCGATTTGGTCGTACGTAACTTCTTCCAAACGCTTTATTTTTACGGCATCGGGCGAATAGAAAACAACAGCAACATCAGCTGCGTCTAAAGCGCCTTGGTATTCTTTTAAGAAATCGGCATTTAAACTGCTGTAAGTATGTAACTCTAAACAAGCGATTAATTTTCTATCAGGATATTGAGCTTTCACGGCTTTTGTAGTGGCTGATACTTTACTTGGTGAATGCGCAAAATCTTTATACGCGACTTTATTCGCGCTTTCCGAAATTTTTTCTAAACGTTTAGAAGCGCCTTTGAAACTAGCGATGGCTTCGTAAAATTCGGCTTCGTCAACGCCCATGCATTGGCAAATCCATTTGGCGCCGGCTAAATTGCTTAGATTATGCGCACCAAAAACTTCAATTGGCATTGGACCTTCTGACGTATCTAATAACGTAGTTCCGTTGTCTACTGTGTAACTTGGTGTTTGATACGCAATTTTTCTGATTGGATTTTCGGTTCCTTCGGCTACTGCTTTTACGGCTTCGTCTTCTTCATTGTACACTAAAATTCCGCCACGCGTAATTTGGTTAGCGAAAATTCTAAATTGTTCTACATAATTATCAAACGTTGGAAATACATTGATATGATCCCAAGCAATTCCTGATAATAAGGCAATATTCGGTTGGTACAAATGGAATTTTGGTCGCAAATCGATGGGTGAAGTCAAATATTCATCACCTTCTAATACAATAAAATCATTATCTTCAGTCAAATGCACCATCGTATCGAAACCTTCTAATTGAGCTCCCACCATATAATCCACTTCTTTGTTATGATAATGCATCACGTGTAAAATCATCGAAGTAATTGTCGTTTTTCCGTGCGAGCCACCAATCACTACTCGGGTTTTATTTTTGGATTGTTCGTATAAAAATTCGGGATACGAATAGATTTTCAATCCTAATTCTTGCGCTTTCAACAATTCTGGATTATCAGCTTTTGCGTGCATTCCCAAAATAATCGCTTCAATATCCGTTGTGATTTTTTCAGGAAACCAACCTTCTTCTTTTGGCAACAAACCTTTTTTTGCTAAACGAGATTTGGATGGTTCGAAAATAGCGTCATCGCTACCTGTTACGTGATATCCTTTGTTGTGTAAAGCTAATGCTAAATTGTGCATGGCTGCTCCGCCAATGGCTATGAAATGTAGCCCCCTAACCCCCGAAGGGGGAATTTTATGCGTGTTGTTATTGTCTTCCATATTTTATGTTTTTTACCTCATTTTTAAGCCCCTCCTTTGGAGGGGTTGGGGAGGCCTATTTCTCGAATTCAGTTTTTAACTTATTTGCTTTTGTTTTGTCTTTTAACTTATTCAAATATAAGTCATATAATTTTTCGAAAGTGGTTTTCGAATTACCAATTTCGTGTGCTTTTTTATAATGGATTTCTGCTTTAGAATAGCGACTGAAATACTCATCTATATAACCTTTTGCTAAATAACCATCGACTTTTGAAAGCACCATTAATTCATCAGCATATTTTTGGGCTTTCTTTTCGCTTCCTCCAACAATTCCTGGTAATTCGATGTATAACATGACTAATGCCCAACGGGTTTCAATATGTTTCGAATCTAATTTAGCAGCGGTTAAAAAGGATTGTTCTACTTCATCAATCATTCCTAAAGCTTTAAATTTGTTAGATTCTTTGGCTTTCATTCCCAATGCGCCACCGTATTTGTACCAATAATTGGCATTTTTAGGAAATTGGGTTTTTAAAATTTTATAGTACGAAATAGCGTCATCCCAATTCTTGTTTTTCCCTTCAATATCTCCTAAATATTCAACAGATTTATAGTAATTAGCAGAATTTTGGGATTCATTTTTAAAAATCGATTTGGCTTCTGAGAGTTTGTTTTCAGTAAATAAACGTTGTCCTTTCTCAAAATTAGATTGTGAGAAAAGAACCATTGGGAATAAAAAAATTAAAAATAGTTGTCGCATAAGGAAATATTCTTCAAAAATAGGAAAATGATTTCTATTCCAATTGGAAAATAAAAAAATCCGACTTAAAATTAATTAAATCGGATTTCAAAGTATTTATGAATTTTCAAATTACTTCACAATAGTCATTTCATCAACTAAATGTTTCGCACCAGCATACGTATCAATTACCCAAAGTACAAAACGAATATCAACGTTGATTGTTCTTTGTAATTTTGGATCAAAAATAACGTCACCCGCCATAGCTTCGATGTTTCCGTCGAATGCTAAACCTATTAACTCACCTTTTCCGTTTAAAACTGGTGAACCTGAATTTCCTCCAGTGATATCGTTATCGGTTAAGAAATTCACGTGTAACGTTCCGTCTTGATCTGCATAACGACCGTAGTTACGTGCTTTTTGCATGTCCAAAATTTTGGTTGGTAAATCAAATTCGGCATCGCCTTTTTTGTATTTTTTTACCAAACCTTCCATAGTAGTATAATTGTTTATTTTTGCATCGTTACGTTTATCAGCTGGTAACGCACGAACTTTTCCGTAAGTTAAACGCAAGGTTGAATTTGCATCTGGATATAAAATAGTAGCAATTTTAGATTCTCTCAAACCTTCTACTAACAAACGGAATGAAGCACCAAAATCATTTTGCGATTTAATTAATTCTTCACTTCTAAAATTATAATGCGTTATTAAATCATTCGTTAAAACAAAAAGTGGATCATTTTTAAGTAATTCTTCAGATGGTAATTCTAAAAATGCTTTTACTTTATCAACAGAAGTAAATATACTCAATTCGAAAGCTGCGTTTACATATTTTGTGAAGTCGCCATTGTTTTCTTTTGCTAACTTTTCAACCATTGGAGCAAGTGTATAACCTGCTTTTTTAGTATATAAATTTAATTGTGCCGCTAAAATATCTTTTTCTGCTGGAATGTGTAATTCACTATGCATTGCTTCTGCCATTTCTAAAATAGCTGGAGCCATTTGTGCTCTTTTTGTTGCATCAGCTTTAGCATAATTTTCTAATTGTCTCCCTAAACCTCTTCCAACAGTTCCAAAAGCAGAAGTTCTGAACAATTGCATCATATAATTATCATGACGCGATTTTTCATTTGTTAAAGCATAATAATTATTAATCGTTGCAACAACATTTCCGTATTTTGCTTTGTTTTCCTTTTTGTTTGCCCATTTATTGAATTTAGCTTCTTGAGCCGCTTTGGTTTTAGCAGTTCCAAATTGGGTCAACGCATCAATCATTCCTTGACGATTTTTCCAGTAATTAGCTACTCCAGCAAATTTAGAGGCATAGATTAGGTTTATTGCTTCAGACTGAACCATGTATTTTTTCATGTTGTCCATTCCTGTTTTAGAACCTTCAACCCAAGCAGGATATGCGAATTTTACGTTTTGCTCGATTCCTCCAGCTGGCATCCAACGATTAGTTCTACCTGGATACCCTAGAATCATAGCAAAATCGTTTTCTTTTACTCCACCAATATTTACTGGTAAGTAGTGTTTCGGTTTTAAAGGAACATTATTAGTAGAGTATTCCGCTGGTTGTCCGTTTGCATCAGCATAAACTCTGAATAATGAAAAGTCAGCAGTATGACGAGGCCATTCCCAGTTGTCTGTATCACCACCAAATTTGCCTAAACTTTCTTCTGGAGTTCCCACCAAACGAACATCAGTGTAATCTTGATATACAAAATAGTAGTATTCGTTTCCTTGGAAGAAAGGACGAACAGAAACTGTGTATTTTCCACCTTCGTCATTTTCTTTTTGAATTAAAGCAATTTCTTTATTGATAGCTGCTTCTCTTTCAGCTTCTGTCATAGAAGGATTTACTTTAGATAAAATTCTTTTAGTAACATCATCCATACGAACGAAGAAACGAACGAATAAATTCTTTGGTTTTAATTCCTTGCTTCTATCGGCAGCCCAAAAACCATCTTTTAAATAGTTGTTTTCTGGAGTTGATAATTCGGCAATTTTATCGTAACCACAGTGGTGATTCGTTAAAACTAAACCATCTTTTGAAATCATTTCAGCTGTACAACCTCCGTTAAACTGAACGATAGCGTCTTTCAAGCTGTGATTGTTGATACTGTAAATTTCATCGGCTGTTAATTGCAAGCCCATTTTTTGCATGTCGCGGTGATTTAAACGTTCTAAAAACATTAAAAACCACATTCCTTCGTTAGCTTTTACTGATGCTGGCAACATTAGCATAGCAGTAACCACGAATAGTACTAATTTTTTCATTGAAAATCTATTTTTGATTTAATTAGGCGAAGATACTTAAATTTAATTTTGAATAAAATTTAGTTTTGAAAATGTATTTGATTTTAAAATAATTTTAACGAAAAAAGCATCTCAGTTGAGATGCTTTAAATAGTATTTTATTTTTTTTAGTCGATAATTACTTTTCTATTTACAGTTCCGTTGTCGGTTTTTACAGAAATAATGTAAACACCTTTTGCGGCATTTCTCAAATCAATATCGTGAGAAATAACAGAAGATTCATTAATTGTATGGTTTAGTATTACTCTTCCCGAAAAATCAATTACTTGGTAGGAAACTCCAGAAGTATAATCGCCAAAAGATAAAGTAATTAACCCTTTAGAAGGATTTGGAAATAAAGTTACCTCATAATTTTTCTCAAAACTACCTGATGAAAGTGTGGTTTGATTAAAATTATTTTTAATTACGTTAAAATGTGCTAATTGTCTTTGAGTTTGACCTTCAGTAAACATATACATACAAGCATCGTTAGTGTAGTCCATGTAGTTCATTGTCAACTCAATTGGATTACCTGTACACAATGAAGTGTGTCCTAATTCAGGACATCCACCATTAGAAGTATTATGTTGAGGGGTGTCTTCAACAAAATCATTTCCGCAAAAACCATCTCCCCATATATGTCTCAAATTAAGGTAGTGACCTAGTTCGTGAGTTAACGTTCTTCCTAAATTATAAGGTGCACCTGGCATGTAACCAGCACAGCCATTTCCAACAGAGCCAAAGGCGTTATTGTCCATAACAATTGTTACACCATTACTTGGGTTTGAGCCCAAGTAAGCATAACCTAATGTGGTTCCCAATTCTGTAACAACTATATTTAAATAACCCGCCCATGTTGAATCAAAATCAGAGCCAAAACCAAAGTCATATCCAAAAGTTACAGCAACTTGCCCATTAACTAATCCTAAACCACCTGGATGATTTTGAGTAGCCAATTCCAAATTGATGCTTAATGACCCAGTATTTACACCAGGAAAAAAGAAACTTGCATTGTCAGTCCAGTTTGAAATATCTGCATTTGTACCATTGTAATCTGCATTTAGAATGTCAATTTGATTTTGAGCTAAATTAATTAAACATGTTTTTAAAGAAGCTGAAGCATTCTCAGGAACATCAACATAATGAACCGCCACTGGAATTCTAAAAGGTTCAGTACTCATTTCTTCAAAAGCCAATCCTGATTGAAGTCTTTCCAATTCCGCTTCAAACAATAATTGTGTTTGCTCGAACTGTTGTCTTCTTAGAGGATTAAACATTAATTCCGCCATTTTTTCATCTGTTCCACAAGTTCTTTCTTGTGAAAAACCTAACTGAAATATAGCCAAGAAAAGTAATAGTATTTTTGTTTTCATTTTGATGATTAATAAATTAATAATCTACAAAATTATAAAAAAAATTATGAATTTAGCATTTTCCACAATTTATCTTTCAATTCTTGCAAACCATTTTGTGCAATTGATGAGATAAACATATATGGTATTCCTTTTAATTCAATATCTAATTGTTGCTTTAATTCTGATTTCAATTCCTCGTCTAACATATCACTTTTAGAAATTACAACTAGACGATCTTTGTCAAGCATTTCTGGATTGTAACGACGTAATTCGTCTAAAAGAATTTCGTATTCTTTTTTGATATCATCAGCATCAGCAGGAACTAAAAACAACAATGTAGAGTTACGCTCAATATGACGTAAAAAATAATGCCCTAAACCTTTACCTTCTGCCGCTCCTTCAATGATTCCAGGAATATCCGCCATTACAAACGATTGAAAATCCCTGTAAGCAACAATTCCCAGGTTAGGTTTTAAAGTAGTAAATGGATAATCAGCAATTTTTGGTTTTGCTGATGTTAATACGGATAATAAAGTTGATTTCCCAGCATTTGGAAAACCTACTAAACCTACATCAGCTAAAACTTTTAATTCTAGAATGATGTCTTTTTCTTCCATTGGCATTCCGGGTTGTGAATAACGAGGTGTTTGATTGGTAGCACTTCTAAAATGCCAGTTCCCAAGCCCTCCTTTTCCTCCTTTTGCGATAATCTTTACTTCGTCGTGTTCCGTGATTTCGAATAAAACTTCACCTGTTTCTTTGTCTTTTACAACTGTTCCAAGTGGTACTTCTATAAATTTATCATCTCCATCAGCACCAGTACTTCTTGCACTTCCACCATCACCGCCGTGACCCGCTTTAATATGACGCACAAACTTTAAGTGAAAAAGTGTCCATAAATTTTTATTCCCTCTAAGATAAACATGGCCTCCCCGACCGCCATCACCACCATCTGGCCCGCCTTTTTCAATAAATTTTTCTCTGTGTAAATGGGTAGAACCTTTCCCGCCTTTACCTGATGCGACATATATTTTTACGTAATCTACGAAATTTCCCTCAGTCATTTTGAAGTTAAAAGTTGTAAGTTAGAAGTTAGAAGTAACTTAAAACTAGAATTAAACATTTTGCAAAGATAAGGAAAGTTGGAAGTTAGAAGTTGGAAGTTGGGAGATTTTTTGAGATTGAGATTTGTTTCAAGTTTGGTAGCAGAAAGTTTCGCGATGTTTTTCACTAAATTTCACGGTGTTTTTTTGTTTCAGATTTCAGTTTTGTCCCGAAACTTCGGGATTGATTTTTAGAATTAGGATTTTAAGTAGCCCAAATAGTTACAAATAGCCAATAAATAAAAAACAACCTAATTTTGTTGTTATGCAATTGCGACCTAAGAAGGACATTGTATAACTTACAAAATGGTTGTTTTTTAAGCTCCCAAAAGTTATCGGGATTAAAATGAATAGACGGAAAAGCTTTTAAAAATTATTAAAAACTTCCGTTAATCGTTCAGTAACTTGTTCGATAGTTCCAATGCCGTCTACTGCATAAAATTTATGTTGGGCTTTGTAATAGTCCATTAACGGTGCGGTTTTTTCGTTGTATTCTTGGTAACGATTACGGATTTTCTCTTCGTCTTGATCGTCTGGTCTTCCTGAAGTTTTTCCTCTCTCTAACAAACGTTGGACTAGAATTTCATCATTTGCTTCTAATGCAACAGTTGCAGTAATTTCTTGATTTTTTGATGCCAAAAACTTATCCAAAGCTTCAGCTTGTGCAATAGTTCGTGGAAAACCATCGAATAAAAACCCAGCGGCATCAGGGTTTTTATCTACTTCACTTTGTAACATATTTATTGTTACTTCATCTGGAACTAAATCACCTTTATCCATAAAAGTTTTGGCTAATTTTCCAAGTTCGGTATCATTTTTTATGTTGAATCTAAAAATATCTCCAGTTGATAAATGGACTAAATTGTATTTGGCTTTTAAATATTCGGCCTGTGTTCCTTTTCCTGCTCCTGGTTTCCCAAATAATACGATATTAATCATTTTTTTTACGTTTATTGTTTGTGGTTTGTAGTTTGTTTTTTTGTTTAAAGTTTAATGTTTCAGGTTTCAAGTCTAATCTCTAGCTTCTAATTTATTTATTCTGAAAGTTGGTAAACGTCTTTCAAATTTCTTCCTAATCCGTTGTAATCTAATCCGTAACCTACTATAAATCGGTTTGGAATTCTAATTCCTACATAGTCCAATTTAATATCTTTTTTATAAGCTTCAGGTTTTAAAAACAAAGTAGCAATTTTAAAATGCTTTACGTTATGTTGTTTTAAAATGATTTTTAATTCTTCAATTGTATTTCCTGTATCTACTATGTCTTCCACAATAATTACGGAGCGACCTTCCAAATTTTGATTTATTCCAATCAATTGTTTTACCTCGTTTGTAGTTTGCGTCCCTTCGTACGATGCCATTTTTACAAACGAAACTTCACAATTGTGTTTGTATTTTTTTAGTAAATCAGCAACAACCATAAAAGAACCGTTCAAAACACCAATAAAAACTGGAACATCATCGCAAAAATCGTCTTCAATTTGCTTGACCATGTTTTCGATAGCGAAATTAATTTCTTCTCCCGAAATAAAAATTTCAAATTTTTTATCGTGTAATTGTATCACTTTGGTTAGATTTAGAAATAAACAACAAATTTAAGAAAGTCAAATGAATAGCCGTAAAGTATTTCAACTTTTTTGCAAATTTGATATATTTACCGAATGAAAAGCCAAATGTATCAGAAAATCGAATCGAGCACTTGCCATGTAGCTAGTAGAAAAATGGTTAGTAACTTTGCTATGAAAGATGAAAAAAATCTTGGCGAAATGATTGAGTTAGCTTTTGACATCCAACATGAATTACATATAAAAGCATTTTGGAGTTTGGATTTAGTTTGCGAAAAAAAATTAAAACAATTTGTTCCATATATTTTAGGTTTTTGCAGTATTCTTCCAAAGATTAAAGATGATTCCGCCTTACGACCAGCAACAAGAATTGCTTATTTTTTGACCAAAAGCAATCATCGAAAAAACGGTATTTCATTAACCCAAGAACAAGAACACAACTTAATTGAAGCCCTGATTGACCGATTGATTCAAGAGGAAAAAGTAGCTTCAAAAGTCTATGCGATGAAAGCGCTTTTTATTTTGGGCAAAAAATACGATTGGGTTCACGAAGAGTTAAAAACTATCATTGAACAAGATTATTCCAATCACAGTGCGGCTTACCAAGCGGCTACACGAAATCTTTTAAAAAAACTCAAGAAGTAGTATTTTCTGAATTCTAAATTCTGAATTCTAAATTCTTACCCTTATCTTTGCGACACAAACAACACAACAAAAAAATGAACTATTTTTCATCTGATTTTAAATTAGGAATTTTAGGCGGTGGCCAATTAGGCAAAATGCTACTAACGGAAACTCGCAAATTTGATATTCAAACTTTAGTTTTAGAACCCAGTGAAGAAGCACCTGCACGTTTTGGTTGCAACGGATTTTACAAAGGCAGTTTAATGGATTTTGATACCGTTTACCAATTTGGCAATATGGTCGATTTGTTAACCATTGAAATTGAAAATGTAAATTTAGACGCTTTAGATAAATTGGAAGAAGAAGGTTTGCCTATTTATCCTTCACCAAAAACCTTACGATTGATTCAAAACAAAGGACGTCAAAAAGATTTTTATGTTGCCAATGGCATTCCAACATCAGCTCACCAACGATTTGTAGATATCAACGACTTAAGAAAATCGCTTGAAAAAGAAGAATTGAATTTTCCTTTTGTATGGAAATCGGCGCAATTTGGTTATGATGGAAATGGAGTGAAAATTTGTCGTTCGGCTTTGGATTTGGTAAAACTTCCAGAAGTAGAATGTATTGCCGAACAATTGGTTCCATTCAAAAACGAGTTAGCGGTAATTGTTGCGCGTTCGGTTTCTGGCAAAGTAAAAACGTATCCAGTAGTAGAAATGGAATTTCATCCAGAAGCTAACCAAGTAGAATATGTAATTTGTCCTGCTCGTATTGACGAAAAAGTAGCTCAAAAAGCTACAGAAATTGCTTTGAAAGTTTCAGAAGCTTTTAATCATGTTGGATTGCTAGCTGTAGAAATGTTCCAAACAGAAGATGATGAAATTTTGGTGAATGAAGTTGCTCCTCGCCCGCACAACTCTGGACATTATTCTATTGAAGCGAGTTATACTTCCCAATTTGAAAATCATATTCGTGCGATTTTAGATTTACCTTTAGGCAATACCGATAGCAAAGTGGCTGGAATTATGGTAAATTTGGTAGGTGAAGAAGGCTATTCTGGACAAGTAGTTTACGAAAACATAGAAAAAATCATGGCAATCGACGGCGTAACGCCACACATTTACGGAAAAAGAGAAACCCGACCTTTCCGAAAAATGGGACACGTTACCATTGTGAATGAGAATATGACAGAAGCTAGGAGAATTGCGGAAGAAGTGAAGAATTCAATTAGGGTAATTAGTAGCCCCCCAACCCCCAAATGGGAAATCTAAACGGAATTGAAAATGATAAAAAAATTGTTAAATTGAAAAAAATGAATGAATTAGCAAAAAAAGGAAAATATAGAACATTACTTGTTTTTTTAAGTATTTTACTTGTTTCAATTCATACGATATATTTTTATCACTCCCTTAGACCAGAAATAGAAACAAAGAAACTAATCCAACAAATTATAAGATTTTGTCTTACTGTTAGTCTTTTATATTTTGTATATATTGGTAAAAATTGGGCTAAAAATCTTGCAATAATATTATTTATACTCGCTATAATTGGAGCAATATTTGGAATGCTAAACTTTGAAGCGCCATTAATAATAAAATCTCCATTTATTGTTATGATAATTGTATATTCATTTGCAATTTATCAATTACAATTTTCAAAAAGTTTTAAAGAGTTTATTAATTTTCAACAAACAACTAACCAAAAAATCAACCAAAACCCTACTCACCCCTAATAGGAATTCCCCTTCAAGGCGAGGGAATTTAAACCGAATTAAAAATGATAAAACAATTTTTAAAAATAAGTTTTTATTCTATTATAACTTATTGTACATTGGATTATATTTCTTCAATATATTGGATTTTTTTTCAGTCTGCAACTAAAGAGACTCCTGAAATTTGGCTAGGTATTCCCTTTAATTTTTACAAATTATATCCAAATGAAAGTATGGGTTATTCAAAATATTTAGATTGGACTAACTTTTTCTATAATCTTTTAGTATTTTGGATTTTAACTTTTTTGTTTTTTCAAATTAAAAAAAGAATAACTAGACTAAACACCTAATCATTTTCTAATTTAAAGTTTCTTGATATTGGAATTGCTTCCTCATTTTTCATAGTAATTGCTGTACTTGTAATCTGTTTTATATAATTTTTGTTGATTATATAAGAACGATGGCATTTAACAAAATTTGGTGGTAATTGATTTAAAATTTCTGAAAGTTTTCCTCTTACAAATTCTTTCCTGTTAGATGTGAATAAATACAAATAATGATCTTCTGATTTTATGTACATTAATTCGGATAAATAGACTTTTGATTTGTTTTTCAATACTATAAAATCATCCGTAACCAATTGTTTTACTGTATTTAATTCTTCCTTAATTTGATTAGTTTCCTCTAAGATTTCAAACTTTTCTTGCTCTACCATTTTCTTCTTATAATCTACTTTTTTCCAACGCACAAAAGAATATAAAGCCAACAAAAAGACTAAGAAAATCAAAGTTCCATATAAAATTTTATTGCGAACAAATCGATTTTCTAAACCAGATAATTGATTGATTTTCGCATCTTTTTCTTTAGTTTGAAACTTAACATCAATTTCATAAAAATTACTGTTTTTTGCAAAATCATCAACCAAACTATCTAACTTCATAAATAACAATTCGTGTTTTTTGGCGGAAAGTGTGTCTTTTAAACCTTCTAAAACCAATTGTTTTTGTTTCGTAATGATTCGTGCTAATTTGATACGGTATTTTTCATTTGGAATGTTATCTGTTTTATTTAAATAGTCTAAAGCTTTAGGATAATTCTCTCTTATACGTTCATTTACACCTAAATTAATTAAGGCAAACGTTTGACGCAGATAATCCTTATTTTGAGTGGCTAATTTCAAACTTTTCTTTAAGTAATCTTCTGATAAATCATGTTGTTTTAAATTAGTATAAACACTTCCAAAACCTAATAAGATTATGGATTGAAACTCGGCATTGGTTTTATAAAAATTCGTTTTTTGAATTTCATTTAATTTTTGCAAACCCCAATTAGCATCTAAACTATCCCCATAAATATCTTTGAAATTTTCATTTTCTATTTTAGCAAACCATTTGTCTGAAGTATCATTTTTCGTAGTTTTTTTTAACTCATTAAGAAAAAATCGTCGATCCCTTTTATAATTATGCTTGCTTGATTCGGTTTCGTGCAATTTAAAAAGTAACTCTTTGTATTGCTCATCATTTAACGTTTTTCGAGATTTTTCTTTTTCAAATACTCGATAAAAAGTAGCATAAGCCGAATCTTCACAATTGATATTTTTGTATAATTCGGCAAGTGCTATTTCTTTTAAAGCATTGTTTTTGTGGGTTTTCAATTCTTTTTTTAATTGCACAATTTGTTGCATCTCTTTACGATAAAAATAATCGTAAGAAACGGAATCTATTGGTATATTTTGCCCAAAGACAATTGTGGTAAAAAGAAGGAAAAAGAAGTTTTTCATTATTTAGTGGCAAATAGTTTCATTACCTGTTATACCTAAAACACCACCGTTACCAGATTGTCTAGGTTCAAAATCATATTTTTTTGATGATTTGTTACTTGATTCAAAACTATCATCGTTATACCAATTTAATTTCAACTCTTTTAAGTTATTCTTATTTACAAACTCATGAGATAATACAAATACATCTTTTCCTTGTGCTTCTTTGTCAGTTGTTTTATAACCTCCTTTTATATAGAATCTAAATTCAATTTCATATCCATTTGAATTTTCTATATGACTTTTTGAATCTACAAAAAGTGAAGCGTTTACGTTTGAAAATTCTAATGAAATCTTGTAATTTCCGTTTCTCAATTTACAAATTGAATACTTTTCTGTTACTGCCATAATTCTTGTTATTATTTAAATTAATATTTACTAAATTATAAAATTCTATCCTATATCAAAATTTTATTGTTTTATGAATTTATTCCTTAATATTTTATTCGTTTTAAAACTAATCTATTAAATTTCAAATCAAAATTTATTAAATTTTATTGCTCTTTCATACAAACTGTCCTCTTTAGGTTTGTGTTGTTCCAAATGTTCTAAAGCCATTTTATAGCCGGCACTACAATCTTCCGCACAGTGGTTGATGTACGAATCGTAAATAGGTTGGGCAATAGCATCATTGGGTGGTAATAAAAGTGCTAAAGCGGGCAAGTATTCACAAAAGAAGGTTTGCCCAAAAGTAGTGGCAATAGCTTTTTTAATTACTTCGTCCAGAACTTGGGGTTGGTAGGCAATGAGTCCGAAAACAGCGTACAAATTAGTGTAATAATCTTTGGGGTCAAGGGCTTCCAAAGCATAAAAATACAGCATTTTGTAAGCAGGTTTGTAGTGCAATTTACCAAAGGTTTCCAACAACTGTTCTGGCACCTTGTCTTTTAAACGATGTTCTACTACACAAACTTCATACAGCAAGGCTGCTTCCTTTTCTGTGCCTAGTTCTTGTATGATTTGTAACAAAAAATAGGCTTCGGCACGAGCATAATCTGCTACAAAGGCTTCTGCTAACGAGTAAACAGCAGTTCCTTCTATACTTTGAAACTCTAAGGCTTTTTGTTCCAAAGTTTCATACGTTGTGACTGGATTGTGATAATAGTTTAAAAAAGGATGCATGGTTGCTTAATGTGCTCGTAGGTTAATTTAAATGTTTATATTTTTGAAATTTGCCACCTAATTTTTTGGTTTAAATCTGAAATTGCGTTTAAACTTTTATAATTTCATTTTTGCAAAGAGTTGAAGCAAAGTTTTATTGCTGTTACATCTTATTTCTTTTTCAATTTATTAATCAATTTTAAAAGCGGTTCGCGGTTTTTAGCTTCATGGTAAAACTTGGGTAGTTTTTCCAAAAGCGTAAAATGCGAACGGTCTTTGTGTTCACGTAGTTTAGCACCAATGTATTGTTCAAAATAGAGTAAGTGGGCTTCATTATAGGCCAAGAAAACATCCGTTTTAAACGGGGCATAATACCAAGGTTCCACATCAAAATAGGCACTGGCTTCTGTTATATAATTAGCCGTAAAGCCTAAGTGAGTTATTAGAGTATCTTTTACATAATGGTAACCGCAATAAGTGCAGATTAGTTTGGCTTTTTTGTCTTCACAATTTAGGGTGGCCAGTGCTTTTTTCTGGCATTTTGGACAAACTACAGCCACTTCATTTTGGAAGTCATTGAGTCTGTAATTTTGGTCATGGAAGCGATGTTGCATTATAATCAAAGTTGGTTAATTTTCAAATAGCCAATGTACAAAATTGTTTAATTCGTATTTTAGCTAAATTTCTGTTTATTGTTCATGATTAATCAATCATACCAATATCCTTTTTCTATTTTGTAGCCTGCTTTTTTGAAGGCTTTTATTAATTGATCTGCCAAATATTCATTTTGCCGAAGTGTTGTAAAATTTGTTCTAAACAAATCCAATTCACCTGTTGTGATTTTATAATTTCCATCATCAAAATATTCTGATTTGGTTACAAATACCTTTTCAGGTTGGGTTTCAAAAAAAATTCCAATGTCTTTGGTCACTGCCACAATATCTTTAAGTGCTACAACCTGCTGGTAAAAGTAATAGCAATTTTCAAATGAAAAATGATGTTTAGTGGTGTAATAGAGGGTATCGTTTTTGATGATGAACGGTTCGGTTACTTCTAAGGAATTGATGTCCATTTGTTGCCACCCAACGTCATTGCCCAGCGTATCCACCTCTGTGTACACCATTTGGCGTGCCTCGTTTTCCTGTTGCAAAGTTTTTTGCAGGATTTGGGTGATGGTGGTGGTTTGGGCAAAAATACTATTGGCTAGGAAAGTAGCCAATAGTATTAAGGTATAGTTTAAGAGTTTCATTTATAAAATTATTAAATAAACCAAGCAGCAATAAGTATATAATCAAATCTTTGGGCTGTTGGTCCTGGAATGGGACATCCTAAACCTATAACTTGACCTGGAAAAGTATTGTATATACGACTTTCGTTTCTTGGTCTGTTATTGTATATCCATCTTACTTCTATAGTTACCCCAATTTTTTTGTCGTTGCTTTTGTTTCTGAGGTTCAAATAGGGAACGCCAAAAGTTCCGCAAGGGTTGCCTGCAATAATTTCAACATAGTTTCTAGCATCTTCAAAGGCACCATTACCTTCTACAAAAGAATTTCTTGAGCTATTGTTATCTTCAATGAAATCGGGTAATTCTTTTTCTTGGTTTTCCATAATAGATTTTTTTAAGTTGCTTAATTTCCAAAAGGATCATTTTTAGCTTGTTCTTCTTTTTCTAATTTGCTTAGATGATTTAATGCTTTAACCAATCTTTCACGAACACCTTCTTGATTTAAATAGGGAAACAAAACATAACTTACAGATTGTGTTGTACCATAAGTGCTAAATCCTTCTTTATTACAATTGCTGTCAATGTAACCCGTTCTTAAAATACTGTTGTTAGGGAATTTGACATACAATACACCAACAGGAGAGTTAGTCGCAATACCATTCCAGTCTGTAATGCTTTCCATTTTTGCCCAATTTACTTTTGTAAATTCATAACCCTCTGTACAATAGCCTTCTGTTAATGCTTTTCTACTAAATTCAATAGAACGATTATTAAATTTAAAATAGTTGCCTCGAAATGAAATTTTATAAACTACACCATCATTAAATTTCAGTTCAAAATATAAAGTACTATCAAAAGCACTATTTAAATAATTTAATGTTGTTTCCTTATCAGGTTGCGTTTGTGCGTTACTATTGCTTACAAGTATGAATGTTAGCAATAAAAAAAATGTGTTTAATTTTTTCATAATTATCCTATTTGATTTATTAATGCGTATGTTGAAAAATGGTCTTCATTAAGTTCTTCTGATGAATATTCTAAGACAATTCCTTCTGTTAATAATGCCTTACCAAAGTCCGGTTTAATGCGGTAGATTTCTAATCTGAATGGTGGTAAACCAGTAAATCCTTTTTCAATCTTTACTTCAAAATTTTCTTTACTTGTTAAACCATTAGAAGGCACTCTTAGCTGAATTTTATTTCTATGAATTTCTATTCCTTTTAAAACTTCTAAATAAGGTTGAAAGGGTACTATCTCTTCAATAAAATTTTGTTTTTCATGGTTTACAATTATCTCTGCAATTGTTCTGTCATTGGCATCGACAACCAAAACAGAACTGTATTTTTCAGTATATTCAATTGCAAAAGATTCATAAACTGAAAAGTGAACTGTACCAATTGGATTTACCAATGTGCCAAATATGAGTTCTACAATTAATTGAGAGTCATTTATGCCTTGAGGTTTTTTTTTTACTAAATGATATAAAGGTTTTTGCCCAAATGTTGGGAAAGCTCCTGTTACATTTAATTGAGGTGTTTTGCCATCATTTTCTATGACAGCTGACCATTTTCCGATGTTTTGTGTTGGATTCATAAATATTATGTTTTAAGGTTCTACAAAAGCTACAAATGGCATTTTAATGATTTTATAGCCTGGCTTATTTAATTGTATGCCGACAATTAAAAAAGGGGATGAGTTTGCTTCAATTTGATTATTTAAATCCCACATCTTGTATTGTTTTGGCTTTAAAATGTACAAAGCTCTATATTTCCCACTTTCTAGCGAATACGAGAAATAAATATCCTTGTCGTAAATAAAATCCATATCGTATGGTAAATTAGTTAAATTACCATTGAAATTTTCAATACTAACGACTACATCCTCCGTTTCTAAAAAGTCTTTTAAAAATTTATTGTCTATTACTTCTTTTTGAGAATATGAACTGTTGGCTAAAAGGATAGCAAAGAGTAGCAGTGTGTGTTTTAGCGTTTTCATAATTTCATTGGATATTAATGGTGAGTAAACATGAGAATCTCATCATTATGAGTTTCATAGATTCCTGCGTTTTCAATACTCACAATATCATTTTCTAATATATGGTATCGAGTGTCGCTAAACTCACAAACCTGCTTTCTATTAGGCGACCAATTACCAAAAATTTTACCCTTATCGTTTCTCAATAAACTCTTTCTGACATAGTTTGTATGTATTAGTCGTTCAGAGTTTTCAGGTACTTCATTTAAGCGAAGGATAAAACTTAAATCTAAGTTATTACTCATAATTTTTAATTTTTAAATGTTATTTTTTGATTTAAAACGTTTCTATTTTTTTTTCACAAAAGGTCGCTAAGTGTTTAAATGCTTTTTCAATACGTTGGTAAATATTTTCTTCCCTCATATCTATTCGAATAGATGGTGTAAAATCATAATAATTCCAATTACCTTCATTTATACTAACAGCAACAACTTTTGAAGCAAAATAGATAGAACCTTCATATTCTTCATACGGTATTGTTTTATTTGAAATATATTTAATCTCCGTAGGGATTACCATTTTGTTTTTATAAATATTATATTGGTTAACAGTTTCTGTATAGGTTAAAACAATTTGACATTCATCAATGCTTACCACTTTCACTTCTGAAATTCTTGAGTACTCTTCAACTTGCCAATTTCCAATAATATACTTTTCCAACTTCTCTTTCAACCAAGTAATAGTCTCTTCTTTTGTTTGCCCAAAGCTATTCCCAGCACTTATGAGTGCTAGGAATATGAGTATTCTTTTTAGTGTTTTCATAACTCTTTCCTTTATTAATCGCAAGAAGTTGAAAAATCGGTTATGAGCAATGGATTCCATTTATAATTAAAATCAGCTATAATTTTCGTTCTCGCTTTTGAAGCTTCGTCATAGCTTTTATAAGGACCTCTAACATTTTCAGCATTCAAGCCAATAAAACCCCTACTTTTGCTGTAATATGCTCTATAATGATCATGAAAATCATTGAAAACACCTGTTTCGGCTGCAGGACAATCTGCTTCAAGTTTGACTACATTCCCAACTACAGGTTGTCCCCCTGATTTTCCATATTGATGTTCCCAGGCTACTGGTACAAAATATTCGTAAGAAGTTTGTGCTTTTACATCATTAAAAACCAATGCTGTAAAGCATACTACTAGCATTGCAACTGTTTTTGTGAAATTTGTTTTCATTGTTTAAAAGATTAAGTATTTAAAAAATTAATATTTATAGTACGTGAAACCTCCAGCTGTAAAACTTTTTTTGTCATCTTCTAGTACTATGGTTACAGTTCCGTCATCTTTAGTGTAATCACCATTTCGCATGTACATTTTGTTGTTGGCGCTCCATTCGTTGCCGCCTTCGTATTGAATTTCTCTAAATTTAAAACAACGCTTTACACAAGTTTGGCTCCAGCCGCTATTACCAACACCAAACACTAATGCGTTTCCGCCTTCTTCAAAAGTTCCCACCCCCGAAATGGTAATAATCAGTCCATCTGATCGTTTCCACATACCGTTGATGTCTTTTTTATTAAATTCTTGTGCCATTGTTACACTGCTCACTAACATTCCTACGAATAGGAAAAGGGTTTTGATTGTTTTCATATTTATAGTATTTAATTGTTTATTTAATTTCAATAGCTTCAGATTCTTTGAATCCATTTTGACTACAATACGCGTCAAAACCGGTGTAAGGTTTGTTTACTCTTTTTGTATCCACACAACCTCTTAAAAATTCAAGTTGTTGTCTTATTTCACCATTGGATACCACTTTTTGCATAGGATAATTTTTGTCGTGATCCCAATAGGTAATAACTCCATTTGATTCTGCTTTGTTTACTGTATAAAATTGAGTTGGAATAGTATATTCACCTGTAAACTCTTTAGGCATTTTAAAATGTAAATCGGTTGCTTTTCCTGTTTTGGTATCCGTATCATATTCATAAATAGGCAAATAAATGACATAACCGTAGCACAATTCGTGGGTGCAAAAGCCAGCACCTTCTTTGTTTAATCGTAAGTGAATTTTGTAGAATACTTTGTTACCTTCCACTTTTGTTTTTTCTAATCGAAATTGTACGGGTTTATCGCCTCTAAGATAGAGCCACTCGCTGTAGTTGTTTTGTGCCATTGTTGCACTGCTTACTAACATTCCAACGAATAGAAAAAGGGTTTTGATTGTTTTCATTAGGTATAATTTTATTGATTCAAAACTCTAATAATTTATTTATTTTAAAAAAAAAATGTCGTGAACTGCGTAAAAAACAACGTAAACTGCAAAAAGTCATTTAAAAAAATTTAATAAATACATTCTTACTCATAAATATTGAAGATTTACTTTCCATAAAAAGATGTATTTTTGTAAAAAAGATTAAAAAACAAAAAATGAAAGTAGCCATAATAATGGGAAGCATTTCGGATATGCCGGTAATGCAAGAAGCCATTGACATATTAAAAGGATTTGATATCGAAACCGAAGTAGATATTGTTTCAGCACACCGAACACCTGAAAAATTATTTGATTTCAGTAAAAACGCACACGAAAGAGGCATTTCAGTAATTATTGCTGGTGCTGGTGGTGCGGCTCATTTACCTGGAATGGTTGCTTCCATGTCGCCACTTCCTGTGATTGGAGTTCCTGTAAAATCAAGTAATTCTATTGACGGCTGGGATTCTGTTTTATCCATTTTACAAATGCCCGGTGGTGTTCCTGTAGCAACTGTAGCGTTAAACGGAGGCAAAAATGCTGGGATTTTAGCTGCACAAATTATTGGAAGTTCTGATAAATGCGTTTTAGATAAAATTCTTTTTTACAAAGAAGGCTTAAAGCAAGCCGTTTTAAAAGCTTCTGAAGGATTGAAATAAAAGCAGAAAATCCCGAACTAATACAAGCTCGGGATTTCCACTCACAATTAAGTGACAACTATAAAAAAAATTCTACTCTTTCAGGGCAAAAGGGCAATGATCAACTGTCATTACGTCGGCAAAAATAATCACTTTATCGATACAAAACAACTATTATGGAAATTTTTTTGGAAAAATTCTACACAAAACACGAAACCGCACCATTTAAAAGCATTAGACTAAATGATTATAAAATTGCTTTTGAAAAAACAATAGAAATGGCAAGGTTAGAAATTGAAGCTATTACAAGTAACTCTCAAAATCCAACTTTTGAAAACACAATTGAAGCCTTGGATTATTCTGGCGAACAATTGGATAGATTATCAAATATTTTCTTCAATTTAAATTCGGCGGAAACTTGTGATGAAATGCAAAAAATTGCACAAGAAGTTTCACCTTTACTTACCGCATTTAGCAACGACATTGCTTTAAACGAAGAATTGTTCAAACGTGTAAAAGCCGTTTATGACCAAAAAGACACTTTAGAATTAACTACAGAACAAGCGACTTTATTAGATAAGAAGTTCAAAGGTTTTTCTAGAAATGGAGCGTTACTTTCGGAAGAAGATAAATCAAAGCTACGCGAAATTGATACCGAATTAGCCAAATTAAAGTTGACTTTCGGAGAAAATGTATTGGCTGAAACCAATAATTATCAGTTACATATTACCAATGAATCCGACTTAAAAGGTTTACCTGATGGAGCCAAAGAAATGGCAGCGAGTTTAGCCAAATCGAAAAACTTAGAAGGTTGGGTTTTTACTTTAGATTTCCCAAGTTATTTGCCTTTTGTAACGTATGTTGAAAATCGTGAATTGCGAAAAGAAATTGCCATCGCAGCTGGAAAAAAAGCATTTCAGAAAAACGAATTCGATAATCAAGAAAATGTAAAACGCATTGTAGAATTACGTCATAAACGTGCTAATTTATTGGGTTATGAATCACATTCGCATTTTGTTTTAGAAGAACGAATGGCGCAAAATCCAGAAAAAGTACAATCGTTTTTGAATGATTTATTGGAAAAAGCAAAACCAGCGGCTCAAAAAGAATTTGCTGAATTAACCGCTTTCGCCAAAGAATTAGACGGAATTGACCAATTAGAAAAATGGGATGGTGCTTATTATTCGGAAAAATTAAAGCAAAAATTATTCAGTTTGGATGATGAGTTGTTAAAACCGTATTTCAAATTAGAAAATGTATTGAAAGGCGCTTTCACCATCGCTGAAAAGTTATTCGGAATTACGTTTAAAGAAGTTTTTGACATTGACAAGTATCATGAAGATGTTCAAACTTTTGAAGTTTTAGATTTCGAAGGACAATTAGTTGCCGTTTTCTATTCGGATTTCTTCCCAAGAAAAGGAAAAAGAAATGGCGCTTGGATGACATCCTACAAACCACAATATATTAAGGATGGAATCAACGAACGACCACATGTTTCTATTGTTTGTAATTTCACGCCACCAACCGAAACAAAACCATCATTATTGACTTTTAACGAAGTAACGACATTGTTTCACGAATTTGGACACGCATTACACGGCATGTTAGCCAATACAACTTATCCAAGTTTATCAGGAACTTCAGTATACTGGGATTTTGTGGAATTACCAAGTCAAGTCATGGAAAACTGGTGTTACGAACCTGAAGCGCTAGCTTTGTTTGCGAAACATTATGAAACAGGCGAAATTATTCCGCAACAATACGTAGAAAAAATAAAAGAAAGTGCAAGTTTCTTAGAAGGAATGGCAACATTACGTCAATTAAGTTTCGGAATTTTAGACATGACCTATCACGGAAAATCGCAAACTATTGCAGATGTAAAAGCCTTTGAAAAACAAGCTATGGAAGGCACAAATTTATATCCAGATGTAGCCGAAAATTGCATGAGTACTTCGTTTTCACACATTTTCCAAGGCGGTTATTCTTCGGGATATTACAGCTACAAATGGGCTGAAGTTTTAGATGCTGATGCGTTTGCGTATTTCCAAGAAAATGGAATTTTCAACAAAGAAGTCGCAACCAAATTCAAAGACAACGTACTTTCAAAAGGCGGCACCGAATTACCAATGGAATTGTATAAAAAATTCAGAGGTCAGGAACCGAAAGTGGAGGCGCTTTTGAAGAGGGCTGGGCTTTTGTAATTAAAAATATCTTCAACTCCGACAGAGTTTGGAACTCTGTCGGAGTTGAAAAATCTATTTCGTAATGTCTCTGAATTTTCCTATTCACCAATTTATTATATTTTTCGGTGATTATATTCACCAATATTACGATTTTTACGATTAACAAAATAAACTTTCATTTTTTTTTGAAACTTTAAAAACTTTGTTGTACATTTGTCTCATGGAATTCAAAGAAGCAAAAAATAAATTCGTTCAAACTTGGGGAGCATTAGGTTCTCAATGGGGCATTAACAAAACCATGGCACAGATTCATGCGTTGTTGATGGTTTCGCACGAGCCTGTTTCTATGGAAGACATTATGGAAGAATTACAAATTTCGCGCGGAAATGCTTCTATGAATTTAAGAGCGTTAATGGATTGGGGCATCGTTTATAAAGAATACAAAGCCGGCGAAAGACGTGAATTTTTCACTGCCGAAAAAGATTTAGATGAATTAGCGGTAAAAATTTCAAGAGAACGAAGCAAACGTGAAATCAAACCTGCTTTGAAAGTTTTAAAAGAAGTTTCTTCCATTCAATCTGACGGTACTCAAGCCGAAAAACATTTTGTTGACCAAACCACAAAATTATACGACTTCGTATTAAAAGCGGATAACGTTTTAGATAAAATCACAGAATATAAAGACAATTGGTTGGCAAAATTGGTTGTTAAAATCATGAAGTAACAATAAAAAAATTTAAGACAAACTTTCAATTATTTCTGAAAGTTTAAAATAATAGATAATATGAGAAATTTAAAATTAACTAATTCAATTGCAATAATAATCCCATTATTTCTAGGAGTTTTGGGTATTGTAGAACCAATCAGTTTATATTTTGCGGCATATTCAACAATGCTAACAGGTTTACTACAAATAATTGTTGGAATCATTTTCTGGAAAAACCATAAAGAAAATATTCACATAAAAATATATTTTCTACTAGTAACCACATTTTTTAGTTTATGGTATTATAACGTGAATGTATACTATATAGATGCTCTGACTTGGCCGTTAATTTTTACTCCATTGGTGCTTTGTATTTATATCTCAATTATTATTTATTCAAAAAAAATAACTAACATGAGCTTCTTAACCGCACAATGGAAAAACTTAGCATTATTCAATTATGAAGTTGATGCTAAAATCTTAGAACAATACATTCCAAAAGGGACTGAGATAGATATTTGGAATGGCAAATGCTACATAAGTTTAGTTGGATTTATGTTTGAAAATGTAAAATTAGTGGGATTAAAAATTCCGTTTCATATCAATTTTGAAGAAGTCAATTTGCGATTTTATGTAAAACGTTTTGAAAATGGTAAGTGGAAACGCGGTGTTGTTTTTATCAAAGAAATTGTTCCAAAACCAGCACTAACATTTGTAGCTAATACCATTTACAAAGAACATTATCAAACATTACAAATGAACCACTCAATTACAGAAAACAAACTAAAAAAAGTAGATTACGTTTATCAATGGAAAACAGAAAAAAAGTGGAATACCATTTTGGTTGAAACAGAAAAAAATCCGATTGAAATTGAAGCTAATTCTGAGGCTGAATTTATAACTGAACATTACTATGGTTACACTAAAGTAACCCAAGAAAAATCGTTTGAATATGAAGTTAAACATCCAAGATGGCAGCAATACGAAGTAACAAATTACTATTTAGATGTTGATTTCAAGAAAACTTATGGTAAAGCGTTTGAATTTCTAAACAATCAAAAACCAATTTCGGTTATGCTTGCAGTTGGCTCAAAAATAAGTGTTGAAAATAAAAAACAAATAAAATCATGAAATATAACATCCCAAATTGGCTAATTATAACAAGCGGAATTGGTCAAATATTTACAGCTTTAATTTACCCTTACATTCGCCATAAAGTTTTTGATTGGTATAACGATGTGAAACAACTAAAACCATTAAATCAAGAAATTGCAAAAACTTACGGAAGATATATACAAGGATTAAATTTCACTTTCGGCTTAATTTCAATTGTATTTACTAATGAATTAAAAGAGCAATCTGCTTTGGCTGTGACATTAACTGGATTAATAGCTGCCTATTGGGTTGGGAAAGTGGCTTCACAAATTGCTTATTATCCAATGTATGATATTCCCAAAAGAAAACTATTCAAAGTTGGAAGCTATTTTATGAATGCCCTTTTTGTGCTTTTTGCTGTGGTGAATACTTTGTTAGTAATCTACAATGTAATTGGGTTTTATAAAATTTAAAGACATGAAAACAAATTTCATACTAAAACATTGTTTAACCACAATATTGCTATCTCCATTTATTCATGATTTAACGGAGTATTGGTTAAATGAATCAAACCCAATGTTTTCATACGGCACAATTTACATTATCACTATTTTTTTTAGTTTTATATTTTCATCACCAACCCATATAATGTATGGAGTATTATCTATCTATTTAAAAGACAAGAATTTCAAAACTATTTATTTAAAATCTACTTTCATTATTTATTATTCTTTTGCAATACTAATTACTTTTTATTTTGTATTTGGACTTGATGAATTATCATTAACAATATCTTATGTAAGTGTTTCAATCATATCTGGTTTAATATTCAAATTAAAATAATGACACAAATAAAAGTAACAACAACAATTAACGCACCAATTAAAATGGTTTTCAACAATTGCAGAAATATCGATATACATCAATATTCAGCAAGTAAAACAAATGAAAAAGCAATAGCTGGAAGAACTTCCGGATTAATTGAGATTGGAGAAACTGTAACTTGGAAAGGCAAACACTTTGGAATTAATCTTAAGCATAAAAGTATCATTACTGAAATGGAATTTCCAAAATACTTTGTTGATGAACAATTAAAAGGACACTTTAAAAACTTCAAACATGAACATTTTTTTGAAGAAAAAGAAAATCAAACCATTATGATTGATATTTTAGGATATGAAACTCCGTTTGGTTGTATTGGAAAACTATTTGACAAATTTATATTGAAAAACCACCTAACTAATTTCATTCTTCATCGAAATCAAATTCTAAAAGAAATCTCAGAAAACCAAGAACGCCAACCACCACAAAATCGGAACACTTTCTAACCAAAAATCTGAGAAATATCTAGAATTATTTTTACTGGCAAAAAACAGAAAAAGAAGAATAATAAATAGAAAAGAAAGATTAATCCATGTAAATGGATTGGAAAAAAAACAAATTTCAATAATAAGATAAAGTGTGAACCAAAAAAAAGCAAAAAGCTTTGTCCACTTCACGCCTATTCGCTGTGGTAATGTTTGCAATAATTGATTATCAAACTGCAAATCAACTATTTCATAAATACACATTAAGCCATAAATTAGAAAAAAACGTTGTAGCCCAAGAAGAAATATTTCATTTGAAAACTTTTGCTCCCATGTTAGAATTGGTAATACATAAGTTACTAATGTCCAACTCAAAACTACTAGAAACACCTTAAAACCTACCCAATTCCGTCCTGAATTAAAACCTGCAAAAAGTGGAAATGTATATAACAATGTCACCAACAGACTCAAAACGGAAATTATTTGCATAGGCAAATTCAAATTGAAAAAGCAAAAAGTAGAAATACATAACGAAACAAAAATAGATACAAGTAAAAACCATTCAAATGCATTCTGTTTTAAAGTACCATTTCTAAAAAAGTCAAAATATTTAATAAAAGTATAAGAAGCTTGTGTTCCAAAGAAAACAAAAAACTGCAATTCACAAGAAATACTTATGTTTAACCTAATAACTGTGAGATGCAAAAATGCCAAAGCAGCAAAAGCCACTAGAATACTACTATCTATACAAAAATCAGCAAAGCGTTTAAAATAATACATTCAACAAAATTAATCAATCTGTTAATAAGACTTCAAATTAGTTGATAAAATCACAAAAAATCCCATTCTAAAAACAAATAATTACAAGATTAATAATTACTTTTGTTGTCCAAAACAACACATAAAAAATCCACTTATACACTTTTTTAGTAAATGAGAACAGATGCATTCGCTTTGAGACATTTAGGACCTCGTGAGAGTGACTTAAATCACATGTTTAAAACAGTTGGTGTAGAATCTTTTGACCAATTAATTTTTGAAACCATTCCAGATGATATTCGTTTAAAAAATGAATTAAATTTAGATGCTCCAATGACCGAGTATGAGTACTTAAATCACATTCAAGAATTAGGAAAAAAAAATAAAGTATTCAAATCATACATTGGCTTAGGATATCACCCAGCAATTGTTCCAGCGGTTATTCAAAGAAACATTTTTGAAAACCCAGGATGGTACACAGCATATACACCTTATCAGGCAGAAATTGCACAAGGTCGTTTAGAAGCCATTTTGAATTTCCAAACTACAGTTATCGAATTAACAGGAATGGAAATCGCAAATGCCTCTTTACTTGATGAAGGAACAGCTGCCGCAGAAGCAATGGCATTACTTTTTGATGTAAGAACGCGCGACCAAAAGAAAAACAATGTGAGCAAATTCTTCGTTTCGGAAGAAATTTTACCACAAACTTTATCGGTTTTACAAACACGCTCTACTCCATTAAACATTGAATTAGTAGTTGGAAATCACGAAACGTTTGATTTTTCAACAGATTTCTTTGGTGCTATTTTACAATATCCAGGAAAATTTGGACAAGTAAACGATTATTCAGCATTCATTGCAAAAGCAAAAGAAAACGAAATTAAAGTTGCCGTAGCTGCTGATATTTTATCGTTAGCAAAATTAACACCTCCAGGAGAAATGGGTGCTGCAGTTGTTGTTGGTACTACACAACGATTTGGTATTCCAATGGGTTACGGTGGGCCACACGCTGGATATTTCGCAACAAAAGAAGAATACAAACGTTCGATGCCAGGAAGAATCATCGGTGTTTCTATCGATGCAAACGGAAACCGCGCGTTACGTATGGCATTAGGAACTCGTGAGCAACACATCAAACGTGAAAAAGCAACTTCAAACATTTGTACTGCTCAAGTTTTATTAGCGGTTATGGCCGGAATGTATGCTGTTTTTCACGGACCAAAAGGTTTACAATATATTGCTGATAAAGTTCACGCTTCTGCAGTTACGACAGCTGATGCGTTAAATAAATTAGGAGTATACCAAACGAATACTGCTTTCTTCGATACGATTTTAGTTAAAGCTGATGCTGCCAAAGTAAAAGCTATTGCTGAAAAACACGAAGTAAACTTCTTTTATCCAGATGCGGAAACGATTTCGATTTCCTTCAATGAAACGACTTCGGTAAATGACATCAACCAAATCATCGCCATTTTTGCAGAAGCTACTGGAAAAGAAACGTTCAAAGTAAATCAGTTAGCAAATGAAGTAATGGTTCCTGAAAACTTAGTGAGAAAATCAAGTTTCTTACAATATGATGTTTTCAATAACCATCATTCAGAATCGCAATTGATGCGTTATATCAAAAAATTAGAGCGTAAAGATTTATCGTTGAACCACTCGATGATTTCTTTAGGATCTTGTACAATGAAATTAAATGCTGCTGCTGAAATGTTGCCGTTATCTATGGCAAACTGGAACAGCATTCACCCTTTTGCGCCTATTGAACAAGCAGAAGGTTACCAAATCATGTTGAAAAAATTAGAGCAACAATTGAATGTAGTAACAGGTTTCCAAGGAACAACGTTACAACCAAATTCTGGTGCTCAAGGAGAATATGCAGGTTTGATGGCGATTCGTGCTTACCATTTATCAAGAGGCGATAAGCACCGAAATGTATGTTTAATTCCTGCTTCTGCTCACGGAACCAATCCAGCTTCTGCAGCTATGGCAGGAATGGAAATCATCGTTACAAAAACCATGGAAAATGGAAATATCGATGTAGAAGATTTAAGAGCAAAAGCAATCCAACACAAAGACAACTTATCTGCTTTGATGGTTACTTATCCATCAACTCATGGAGTATTTGAAAGTGCAATCATTGAAATTACTAATATCATCCACGAAAATGGTGGTTTAGTATATATGGACGGTGCGAACATGAATGCACAAGTGGGATTAACTAATCCGGCTACAATTGGTGCTGATGTTTGTCACTTAAACTTACACAAAACCTTCGCTATTCCTCACGGTGGTGGTGGACCTGGTGTTGGACCAATTTGTGTGAACGAAAAATTAGTTCCATTCTTACCCACGAATCCAATTATCCCAACAGGAGGAAGTCAAGCAATCACAGCTATTTCATCAGCTCCTTATGGTTCGGCTTTAGTTTGTTTGATTTCTTACGGTTACATCACCATGTTAGGCGCTGAAGGTTTAACTAATGCTACTAAATACGCTATCTTAAATGCAAATTACATGAAAGCGCGTTTAGAATCACATTATCCAGTTTTATACTCTGGAGAAATGGGAAGAGCGGCTCACGAAATGATTTTAGATTGTAGAGCTTTCGAAGAAAAAGGCATCAAAGTAACGGATATTGCAAAACGTTTAATGGATTATGGCTTCCACGCTCCAACGGTTTCTTTTCCAGTAGCTGGAACATTAATGGTAGAACCTACAGAATCAGAAGATTTAGCGGAATTAGACCGTTTTTGTGACGCCATGATTTCAATTCGTAAAGAAATTGAAGCTTCTTCAAAAGATGATGACAATAATATTCTAAGAAATGCACCGCATACTTTAGCAATGGTTACAGCTAACTATTGGAATTTTCCATATACAAGAGAACAAGCGGCATTCCCATTAGAATATATTGCTGAGAATAAATTCTGGCCAACGGTTCGTCGTGTAGATGAAGCGTATGGAGATAGAAATTTAGTTTGTTCTTGTGCTCCAATTGAAGCGTATATGTAAATCAAAGTACGAAGTAAGAAGTTGAAAATACAAAGTATATTAAAGGTTTCAAATTTTAATTTGGAACCTTTTTTTAACCCATTACCCTTCACCTTTAACCCATTACCAAAAAATGAAAGACATTGAAACTCGAGAAGATATTTTACTCATCATGCGAAAGTTTTACGATAAACTTTTAGCAGATGATTCCATCAATTTTTTCTTTACCAAAGTCACTACCGTTGAGCAACATTTAGAGGAACATTTTGAAATTTTGGCAACTTTTTGGGAGCAATCATTATTTTTAAAAGGTGGTTACTTTAATAACATGTTTTCCATTCACAAAGAAGTTCATGACAAACACGCTTTCTCAAAAGAACACTTTGATACCTGGCTAACCCATTTCAACACAACAATTGATGAGCATTTCGCAGGAAAATATGCTGAACAAATGAAAACGCAAGCCTTGAGCATGGCAACTATCATGCAGATAAAATTCAATTAAAAGCTCTTAATTTTAGCATTTTAGTATTTTAAGAACATTATTCTAAGATTTTCATAAAAATTGCAGATACCAACTCTTTATCTTAAAAAAACAAACATTTATTTGTAATTTCGGTAGATAAACACCAATATCATGAATATCAAAATAACAGGTTCTGGAAGTTATATTCCCTCTGAAATAGTGACCAATATCGATTTTGCTAAACACCATTTTTTAAATGAAGATGGAACTGTTTTTCCTCATCCAAATACTGTTGTTGCACAAAAATTTTTAGAAATCACAGGAATTCAAGAACGTCGTTATGTTACAGATGACTTGTGTACTTCTGATATTGCTTTAATTGCAGCTGAAAAAGCAATTGAAAATGCAAAAATTGACAGAGAAACCTTAGATTATGTTATATTGGCACACAACTTTGGCGATGTAAAAAAAGGAGCCATTCAATCTGATATTTTGCCTAGTTTAGCTACTCGAGTAAAACATGGCTTACAAATTAAAAATCCAAATTGTGTAGCTTATGATATTCTTTTTGGTTGTCCTGGCTGGATAGAAGGCGTAATTCAGGCTTATGCTTTTATCAAAGCTGGAATGGCTAAAAAATGTTTAGTTATTGGTGCCGAAACCTTATCGAGAGTTGTAGATTTACACGATAGAGATTCTATGATATACTCAGATGGTGCTGGTGCTACTATAATTGAAGCTACAGAGGAAGAAGGCGGTATTTTATCTCATGCAACTGCTTCTTTTACTCACGATGAAGCCTATTATTTATTTTTTGGAAATTCTTTCAATAAAGATCACGATCCTGATGTTCGATATATCAAAATGCATGGAAGAAAAATCTATGAATTTGCTTTAAGTAATGTACCAAAAGCAATGGCTACTTGTTTAGAAAAAAGCGGTGTTCCCATTGAAAAAGTAAAAAAAGTTTTAATTCATCAAGCCAATGAAAAAATGGACGAAGCAATTATTCATCGCTTTTACAAACAATTCAAACAAAATCCACCGGAAGGAATTATGCCAATGAGTATTCATAAATTAGGAAATTCTAGTGTAGCAACCGTTCCTACATTGTATGATTTGTTGATTCAAGGAAAAATTGAAAATCATTCTATTGAAAAAGGTGATGTTTTACTTTTTGCTTCGGTAGGTGCTGGAATGAATATTAATGCTTTTATTTACCAATATTAAACTTTCGAAGCAATGTATCAATCCATTCATTCACACTGAAAACCAGTTTAAGTTTGTAAGTTAAAATTACTGCCAATAGTCCAAAGGAAATCGTTTTAACGCTAACGTTCAACCATAAATTGGAAGCATTTGGAAGGAAATAAATAACTAAAACCAAAGCCGTCAACAACAGAAACAATTGAAAAAAGCTTCGGTCAAAGGGTAAAATTTGAAATTTGGTGTAAATAAAATACGTTTTGGCCAAGTTAAAAATAGTCATTGCAAGTAATGAAGCATAAGCAACACCTAAAATTCCTAAATCTGTTTGTGTTAAGAAGAATAAATTTAGTCCAACGTTTACAAAAACTAAAGTCAAAATCGCTTGTAAATTGAACTTAAAATAATTGGAATAATTGATGATTTCGGTGTTAAATCCAGTTGCCATATTGATTAATACATTGGCTCCCAAAACATAAATAATTGGAATAGCTTGGATCAATTTCTCCTTGCTCGGCATCAATTCAAAAAGAGATTCTATTCCTACCACAACACTTCCAAAGAAAACAGCTCCAATAAAAAACAGTAATTTGGAAGTTTCGCGGTATTTCATTCCTAGCGATTTTATGTCATTGGTTTTAATATAATTGGAAACAATTGGAGCATAAAGCGCAAATAAACCTGTTGCCGGAATAGCAATAGATGATGCCAAAGTAACACCAATATTATAAATTCCAGCGGAATCAAAAGACAAAAACTCCGGAATCATCAACGAATCTACTCTGAACGCGAAAAAAGAACCAAAACTTCCAGCAAAAACATACAAACTGTATTGGTAGTACGAATTTTTTGAAACCTCAGCAAACAAAGGTTTAAAATTGAAATCAAAAGTAAATTGCATGTTTTTAAATACATAAATCCCCATCAACACCATCAAAAAAATATAGGAAAATATATAAACCCATATACTTCCAAAAAGCGACAAATACTGACTCAAAAACAAAAGAAAAACTAAGGGTAAAGCTACTTTTGGAATTATTTTTTCATAAAAAGTGGGAACGGCTAACTTTTGTAAATTCGTAGCTTGACGTTTAAAAAGTTCTACCAAAGCCAGCATAAATGTTAATGGTAAAGCTAAAAGCAAATACACGTAATTTTCATAATCAAACAAAAAATATCCCAGAATTAGCAATGTGCTTACCAATAAACCCATAATAAAAATGGTAAATAATCCGTATTTGAACAATAAATGTTTGTTAGAATTACTTACAATGGGATAAAAATGAATCATGGTTTGTGCCGCTCCAAAAACTAAAACTGGATACAACAATTGTGCGGCTCCATCGATATAACGGATAATTCCAAGAAATTCAGTGCTTTTGGGGTAAACAAAAAGCGTAGAAACCACACCAATAGCTATACCTAAATAATTAATTAAGGTAAACCAAAACGTTTGCTTATGTGTATTTTTTGTTTCGATGTGCTATTTTATTTTTTCAGCATAAACCAAATAATAACGAGGCGTAAAATAACGCAACAAAGGTCTAAAACCTATTTTCTTTACTGGATGCGTGAATTGCACGCTGTCTACAATTTTCCAACCTGTTTTTTCCAACAACCAATCCAATTGCCAATCTTCAAATTCGTGATAATGACGATCCCATTTGTCGGTTTTGCTTCGATAAGCGTTGGCAAACCATAATTTTAACGGAACCGAAATCAATAATTTATCAGAAGTTACGGCATTCAAAACTGTGAAAGGATTTAATAAATGTTCGAAAATTTCAAATCCTGTAAACACATCATACGAATGATTTTGTAACGCCGATTGGTCTAAATCCAAATCTTCTCCGGAAGTATTTTGCACCGAAAAACCTTCTTTTTCCATAATTTTTGACAACGGGTTACTCACACCCAAATCTAAAATGCGTTCCGATTTAGATACATGTTTTTGCAAAAAATCCATAGTAATTTGAAAGCGCTTGTCTGGATAGGTGTTCTCGTACATTATTGTAAAATTTATGGAAAGTTAGTTACAATTGTTTTATGATTATTTTAAAAAATTAAGGAATTTAGGTTCATTTAGATTAGTAAATTTATTAATGTTTCAAAATTCACAAACTAAAATAACATCAAAACAATTTAAATTTAAATTCAATCCGTTTGGCTAAATGTTCCTTAACTTCTTAATGTTTCAAATTTACATTGTTTATAGAGTAAAACTTACCACATTAAATTAAAACGTAAAATAAATTTTAAAAACCAACAAAATCCCCAACAAAAATAAAGATATTTGTATGAAAATATTCGAATTCGCATGAAAATTTACATAATAATTCCAGCGCATAATGAAGCGCAATTCCTTGGCCTCACATTAGAATCGCTTGTGAACCAAAGTGTGTTTCCTTCCAAAATCATAGTAGTAGATGACAATTCTACAGATGAAACGGCTGCAATTGTTCAAAATTATGCAGAAAATCATGACTTCATCTCATTGGTTACCAAACAATCAGACGCTATTCATTTGCCTGGAAGCAAGGTTATTCAAGCGTTTCAAGAAGGTTTACAACATGTGGATGAATCGTATGATATTATTGCCAAATTTGATGCGGATTTAATTTTTCCTTCCAATTATATTGAAACTATACTCAAACATTTTGGTTCGGATGAGAAAATTGGGATGGTTGGTGGTTTTTGCTACATTGAGAAAAATGGCGATTGGATTTTAGAAAACTTAACCGATAAAGATCACATTCGTGGTGCATTGAAAGCTTACAGAAAAGAAACGTTCCTGCAAATTGGTGGATTGCAAGCACAAATGGGTTGGGATACTGTGGACGAATTACTTTGTAAATTCTATCATTGGAAGATAAAAACCGACGAAAATTTACACGTTAAACACTTAAAACCAACAGGAGCCAATTACAACAAAACCGCTCGTTACAAACAAGGTGAAGCCTTTTACACTTTGGGTTACGGCTTGTTCATCACCGCCATTGCTTCTTTAAAATTAGCAATGCGAAAAGGAAAACCTTTATTGTTTTTAGATTACATCAAAGGTTTTTGGAAAGCCAAAAGGGAAAACAAAACGATGTTAGTAACTCCAGAACAAGCGAAATTTGTTAGGAAGTATCGTTGGAAGAAAATGAAAGAAAAACTAATTAAATAATGAAAAAACTATTACTACTTTTTCTTTTTTCAATTCCAAGTTTAGCTCAGAAAAAACTAACAATTGCTTCTGAATTAAAACAACCAATTGAGGATGCAATACTTCTCATTGAAAACTCACCAAAATACATGTCTGACAGTTTGGGTCGCGTTTTTATTCAAAAGGAAGATTGGAACAAAACAATTTCCATTAGACATTTGAATTTCAAGATGAAAACCTTTGAAAATTGGATTGAAAATGACACTTTGTTTTTGGAAGAAGTAATTAACGAACTCAACAATATTGAGTTAATTGGAAATAAAAAATATGAAAAGCTAACCAACACTTTGTTTCCGAAAAGCAATTTGCGAAATATTTTACCAGAGAATTTTGGCAAAAGTAGTCCCATTGGAAGAAATGTAGAAATTGCACTTTATTTTCCAAATGAAAGAAAAGTTTCTGAAATCATTAAAAGAGTGAAAGTTTATACTAATGATTATAGAGTAATTGAAAGTTTAGAAACAAAAAAATCTAACCGAAGAAAGAATGCTAAATACGGTCCCATTGCAGTAAATTTTTATACGGTTGATTCCGTTTATGGTGTTCCCAAAGAGAAGATATTTCAGGAAAACTTTATTATTTCGTGCCAAAAAAACAGTGATTGTGCAATTCTAGAACTTTCTGAAGCAGAACAATTTGAATTTCCAAAAAATGGAATTTTCGTAACAATAAAGAATTTAACTTCAGAAGATTACGAAACTTTAGGATTTGATTTCCCACCAGGAATTACAACCATTGGTGTTTCAAAAAATAATCCAATAATTCCTTATTTCAGGTATTTACATCAAGGAGAAACAGCACTTTGGAATTTATATAAACACATAATTGAAAGACAAAATGCTTTTAAAATTGGTATAGAATTTAAAAATTAAATCATTATTACCACAAAATATAGTATTTTTACTGAATACTTTAATCTGAATACTGAACACTAACAAAATGATGCTCATTCGCTATTTATCACAAATTGGACGCTATTTTATTATGCTAAAAGAAATTTTTAGCAAGCCTACAAAATGGAGTATGATGAAGCAATTAATCCTCAAAGAAATTGATGATTTAATTATTGATTCCCTTGGAATTGTTTCTTTTATTTCCTTTTTCGTGGGTGGTGTTGTGGCGATTCAAACGGCTTTAAACCTAACCAATCCGTTAATTCCTAAATACTTAATTGGTTTTGCAACCAGACAATCGGTTATATTAGAGTTTGCGCCTACTTTTATTTCCATCATTATGGCGGGAAAAATGGGTTCGTTCATTACTTCTAGTATTGGAACCATGCGAGTAACAGAACAAATTGACGCTTTAGAAGTTATGGGTGTCAATGCTGTAAATTATTTGGTTTTTCCTAAAATTATAGCTTTGCTTTTGTATCCATTTGTTATTGGCTTAAGTATGTTTTTAGGAATTTTAGGCGGTTGGATTGCAGCTGTATACGGCGGTTTTGCTTCAAGTCCTGAGTTTATAACCGGATTACAAGAAGATTTTATTCCGTTTCATATTGCTTATGCTTTTATAAAAACCATTTCTTTTGCTTTAATACTGGCAACTATTCCTTCATTTCACGGCTTTTACATGAAAGGCGGCGCACTAGAAGTAGGAAAAGCAAGTACGGTTTCCTTTGTTTGGACATCAGTAGTGATTATTTTGGTAAACTATATTTTAACCCAACTCCTTTTAAGCTAATGATTGAAGTTAAAAATTTAGAGAAAACTTTTGGAGACCAAAAAGTATTAAAAGGTATCTCCACTAGATTTGAAGCGGGACAAACCAATTTAATTATTGGCCAAAGTGGTTCTGGAAAAACGGTATTTTTGAAAAGCTTATTAGGCATTCACACACCAGAGGCTGGAACTATTTCTTTTGATGGAAGAATTTATTCCGCTTTAGACAAAGACGAAAAAAGAGAACTTCGCACGGAAATTGGTATGGTTTTTCAAGGAAGTGCTTTGTTTGATTCCATGACTGTTGAAGAAAACGTGGGTTTTCCATTAAAAATGTTTACTAATAAAACTGCGGAAGAAATTAAAGAACGCGTAAATGTGGTTATTGACCGTGTAAATTTAGTAAATGCCAATCATAAAAAACCTTCTGAAATTTCTGGAGGAATGCAAAAACGTGTAGCCATTGCTAGAGCGATTGTGAATAATCCAAAGTATTTGTTTTGTGACGAACCTAACTCAGGATTAGACCCAAAAACAGCTATTGTAATTGATAATTTGATTCAAGAAATCACGCAAGAATACAATATTACAACGGTAATTAACACGCACGATATGAATTCGGTAATGGAAATTGGTGAAAAAATCGTCTTCTTAAAAAATGGTTTATTAGAATGGGAAGGTTCCAAACACGAAATCTTCAAAACAAATAATGAAGCTGTAACTGACTTCGTATATTCGTCAGAGTTATTCAAAAAAGTACGAAAAATGTATTTGGAAGAAGATAATCGATAGTTTTACTCTTCAATTTTTACTAAAACATTTTTGTTATTTGTTTTAACTCGAAGCCAGTTTTCTAAAGTTTTATTTTTTTCAATGGTCATTTCTGGTGTTATATTAGGTTTCCACTTGACAAAAAACGTTGGAATTGTATCGGTTTTACTAAAATTAGATTTTAATATTTTTCCGTATGAAATTGATTCAACATCTGAATTAAGCACTCTTACTTCTTTTACAATCTGGTCAAAAGAGTTTAAAATTGGGAATTTATCTTCAATTATTTGTTGGGATGCCATGTAAACTTTTTCAATTTCATTTATTTTTTTTAATGTTTCCCCTTCTTGGTAATCTTTAATTATGGTAATCTTTACATTTTCATATCCTTTTTTATCTAAATCATCAGATAATTTTTCAATATCATTTGTGTCAATTTTATTTCCAATAACAGCAAATGACACTTGGTTTTTATTATAATCTTTATCAACATCAAAAATGAGCACACCTCTACTCTCCTTTTGTTCTTCAATAAAATTTGATATGGTTTGTTCAAAATCTGTTTTCTTATACAGTTTATAGAAGAAGAAAATACTTGGAATTAAAATAACAAATGAAGCTACATAAACTACATTTGAAATAAACTTTTCACGCTTTGAATCTAAATATTCCTCCATTGGGAATTTTAAAAATCTTACGATTAAAAAAGTAGCAGAAGCTATAAAAATAGTATTGATGGAAAACAAAAAAATTGCTCCACCAAAGAACTCCCATTTAGCAGTAGCCAACCCATAACCTGCAGTACACAAAGGCGGCATTAAAGCAGTTGCAATAGCTACACCAGCAATTGTAGTGTATTGTTTAGAACGTCTACTAAAAGCTATAATTAACGCCAAACCTCCTGCAAAAGCGATAATAACATCACGTACATCAGGACCAGTTCTCGCAATTAACTCTGGTGTTTCGTGCTGAAAAACTGGAATACTGAAATATAGAAACGAAGTTACGATGCTTAATCCCACCATAATTCCGAAATTTTTTAATGCCTTACGCAATAAATAAATGTCGTTAATACCCAATGAAAGACCAATTCCCATAATTGGCCCCATTAGAGGTGAAATCAACATAGCACCAATTACTACAGCTGGAGAACTTGTATTCAATCCGGCAGAAGCAATTAAAATTGAAAATATTAAAACCCAAGCTGTTTGACCTTTAATAGGAATTCCTGTTTTTACGTCATCAATAGTTGCTTGAATATCTGTATCGTCTGAAATGTTAAATATTTCACTTAAAAAAAGTTTTAATGAAGTAAAAACATCACGAAATGAAACTTTATTATTTTCCATAAAACTACAGTTTTGCAGTTATTTTTTTAATATCTTGTTCTTTGTTTTTTGGATATATCAATAGTACATTATCTCTATCTACAATAATATAATCTGAAATTCCATCGATTACCACTAGTTTTTTTCCGTCGGTTCTAATGATATTGTTAGAGGCGTTTTCCAATAACACTTTGGCATTTACAACGGCATTATCTTGTTCATCTTTTGGTAATTTATCGTACAAAGAACCCCAAGTTCCTAAATCATTCCAATCGAAAGTTGCCGGTAAAACGAATACGTTTGAAGCCTTTTCCATAATAGCATAATCAATTGAAATATTTTCGGCTAGTGGATAATTTACTTTAATGAAATCTTTCTCATTTTCTGTGTTATAGACTTCGTAACCTTTCATGAAATGTTCATGCATGACTGGCTGAAACAATTCAAATGATTGAATAATCGATTTTACACTCCAGATAAAAATTCCAGCATTCCACAAATAATTTCTACTTTGAATGAATTTTCGCGCTGTTGGATAATCAGGTTTTTCTCTAAATTGTTTTACTTTTTTAATGGGTCGAGAATCCAATTTATCAAATTCGATATAACCATAACCAGTATTTGGAAATGTAGGCAAAATTCCCAAAGTCATCAAATTTTCTTCCCGTTCACAAAAATCAAAAGCTAGTTGTAAATTGGCGCAAAACTGAACCTCATCTTCAATCCAATGATCACTTGGCGCAACTACCATTAAGGCATCTGGATTTTGTTTTTTTATTTTTAACGATGCGTACAAAATGCATGGTGCTGTGTTTCGCATGGCTGGCTCCAAGATAATTTGTTCTTGTTTTACCAATGGTAATTGTTGCAAAATCAAATCGTTATAGCTTTCATTGGTCAATATCAAAATATTTTCCTTTGGAATTAACTGCGACAAACGACTGAAAGTTTTTTGAATCAAAGTTTCACCAGTTCCTAACATATCATGAAATTGCTTAGGAAAATCTGTTGTACTCACAGGCCAAAAACGAGAACCTACTCCACCGGCCATCAATATAGCGTAATAATTTTTATTCATTTTTAAGTTTTTTTGCCACAAAAACACTAAGTCGCAAAGTTATCTTCTATTCTTATTAATTCGGTAACAATTCTACTTCAGCATTGGGTTGAAACAAATACAACCTTCCTGAAGCAATTTCCATACATTCGTAGCGTTTTACTCGTAATGCAATTTTTCTAAATACTTTTCCATTATGGATTCTAAAATGACTTCCATACGGTATTTCAAAGATATAACTTTTATCGGATTCTTTTTCGTCGTATTGTTTTAATGCCAATGATAAAGTGGCATCGGTATCACTACTCGCTTTTGGATTTTTGAAATGTCGGGCTAATAAAGGCAACAATTGTATTGGAAATATTTCTGGTCTTATGAAAGGAATCATTAAATGTTGAAACGTTAATTTCCATTCGTCACCATGCGGTTTAATGAATCGTCCGTATTTTTCAAAAGCTACTAAATGGGCAATTTCATGAATTAGCGTAATCATGAAACGGTATTTATTCAAATTGGCATTTACTGTGATTAAATGATAGCCGTTGGCATCTTTTCGATAATCACCATGCCGAGTAACACGTTCATTTACAATTTTTAAATGCACGTGATTGGCTTTGATTAGCTCAAAAACGGGTTGAACAGCATGTTCGGGTAAATATTTTTGTAGAACTTCTGACATTAATTATTACTTACTCATTATTTCATTTGTCCGAATTTGTTGGACATTTCAATTAAGGCGTTGAAGAGCTGACCTGCAACACTTTTCCGTTGAAATATTTGTTTCCAGTTAAGGCAAAATTAAACATGTAATCTGCCATTTCTTTGGCTGAAAGAGGTGCTTCGTAACCTGGAAATGCTTCTTGTAACATTTCGGTATTTACTGCTCCAAGTGCTAAAACATTGAACGCAATTCCTTGAGCTTTGTATTCTTCTGCTAGTAATTCTGAAAGTGTAATTACAGCTCCTTTACTAGATGAATAAGCGGCTAATCCAGCAAATTTCATACTTCCTTGAATGCCACCCATCGAACTAATGGTCACAACATGACTTCCTTTTTTCATGAATGGAATGCAAATTCGAGTGAGTTCAGCTACTGCAAAAACATTGACTTTATATACTTGTTCAAAATCTGAAAAAGAAAGGTTTTCGAAAGGTTTGTTGACCAATAATCCTGCGTTATGAATCAAAATATCAACTTTATTTTGCCAAGAATGCTTCACAAAATCTACTACTTGAAGTAAGTCGTTTTCGTTAGCAATATCAATTGGTAAACAAGAAATATGGCTGTGTTCAAGCAATTCTTTTTTGGTAGTTCTTGAAATGGCAAGCACTTGGTGACCCGCATTAGCAAATTGCAAAGCCAATTCAAAACCAATTCCTCTCGAAGTTCCTGTGATGATGATATGTTTATTTTCCATTAAGTTGAATTTCTTTTGTTGGTGCGTTAATCATTTTTTCTAATACGGGAATTGTTTTAGAAATTACTTTTGCCATGTGAACAGTATCCATCAATTCAAATTCATCTTTTGGATGATGATAGTAATCAAAGTTTTCGAAATCGAAAGTAGAAACTGTTTGTGCTGGCACTTCAAATTCGGTGAAAAAAGGATAATTATCTGAAGCTCTAAATAGCATATATTTTGTTTTAACTGGTAAATAACCCACCAATTTTTCTCCTGCATATTCATTCATTTTTGTTGCCATGTTTGATTTACCAAAACCTGTCAAATAGAAATCCATACCACGGTCTTTCATTGGCACTCCAATCATCTCAAAATTGAACATAAAGTACAAATTCATGTTTTGATCTTTCAGTTTTTTTGCCAAATGTTTAGATCCTAATAATCCTTTTTCTTCGGCAGAAAAGAACACAAAAAGCAAACTTCTTTTGTTGTTTTTAATTTTCGAAAAATACTTAGCTACTTCTGTAACAGCTGTGGTTCCTGTAGCGTTATCATTGGCTCCATTAACAATTTTATCACCATCAACAGCGTTTTGAGCTAGACCAATATGATCATAATGTGCTCCGATAATTACGAATTCGTTTTTTAATTTTGGATCCGTTCCTTCAATAAAGCCAACCACATTGTAAGCTGGTTTTGTGAAATTTGAAAGGGTGTCGCGATATGTTTTAAAATAAGATTTGATACCGTTTTCTTTCAAAATATTCTCTAGATAAACTGCAGCCGTTTCAATGCCTTCGCTTCCTGTGTCTCTTCCTTGTAAATCATCGGAAGTTAAAAATTTAAGAGTGTTAGACACATCAGAAACTGCAACTTGAAAATTAGTTGTTGGTTTATTAGTAGTATCTTGAGAAGATTTACATGATAAAAAAAGTCCGATTGAGACTAAAAGTAAGTATTTAATGGATTGATACATTAGTAGTGGTTTTTGTTTAATTTGGTTGTTAATTTATTTCTTTCTTATTCTTTTCTATATCTTCCAAAATCCAATTAAGTTGAGAATCTGTGTTGTTAATCAAATCTTCCACAGTCGTTTCAATTGTAATATCTGGAAAAATTCCTCTACCAAAATCGGTTGTTTTCTGCGTTGGTCTAATGTCTTGCATACCAATTCTAGCCGTTAATTTAGAATTTGGAAGACTAACATTTGGCATATTTCCAGCAATGGTGCCGTTAAAAGTACCACCGGTTTCTTCACCTACAAATATAGCTCTTTTTGAACCTTTTAGATTTGAAGACAAAATACAAGATGCCGAAAAACTTCCTCCATTAATTAAAACATAAACTTTTCCTTGAAAAGCATTTGGTTTTGGCATGGTGGTTTTAGTAGTTTTATCAACATAAAAGTAAGTTCCGTTTTTATCTTTTTTAGTAGCAACCGTTCGACTGATCATCGTATACAAAACAAATGGTGAAGCAATGACCATTGGAACAATTGGAGCATTTCTCAATCTATTGGTTGCTACTCCTGTTTTACTTGTGACTTTAATTGTATCTATAAATTGATACGGTTCGTTAGTTAGATAACCATACAAATAATGTATTTCGTTCAAGCTTCCGCCGGGATTGTTTCTTAAATCAAGAATTAAATTTTCTACTTTGTTTGTTTCAATTTCTTTGAAAATACTATCGTAAGCTTTTTTGTGTTTGCTATGTTTAAATCCTTTTATTTTCAAAATTGCAGTTGTTGAATCTTGGTTAGCATACGTTAAGCTTCTTACATATTCTTTAGTTTCGAAATCGTATAAAAACAAACGATTTTTCAATGCTCTTTGTTTTCGTTCCAATGCCTTTTCCTTCTTTTGCTCCTTCGTTAGAGTTACGGGAACTGGTTTTGGTTCTTGCTTGATGCTATCATTTTTAACCAAACCTTTTCGGGTCAATACCTTTTCAAAAAGGCTATCTTTAAAGCTGAAAACCATAGCAATACTGTCATTTTTATTTTGATTTAAAGCAAAATACATTGGAAACCTTGAAGAAAAGCCGTAAGACAAAAATGTTTCATTAAAACCATCAGAAGAAAACGTATTCTTGTATTGTTTGAACAGCTGGTTAAAATTTTGTCCTTCAATAGTTTCTATTTTTGAACCAATCAACAACAGGGAATCTTTGGAATAATTTTTTTCCAAATAAAAAGAATCGCCAATTTTCTTGTATCGTAACGTTGCAACAGGATTTTTTCCAAGTTTTATGAGTCGTTTTCTTTCTTTTTTTTCCAGTTTGGGCACTCTCGGCAAAAGCATGGTGTGACCTTGTCTAACTTCTGAAACTATTGGACTTAGTTTAAAATAAAATTCATTGGGCGTTAATGGCTCATTTATAGTGTTCTTCAAACTATCAAATTTGTATTGTAAATCTTCTTTTGCAATATACCAATCAATACTTGGGTGAAGTTTGAATAATTTTTTTGCCACAAAATCAACATCTTGGTGAAGTTTATTCACTGGGATTTTTCTTGCATTATGTTCGTTATATTTTTTGGTAGCATTGCATCCAAACAAGATAAAAAGAGATAAAATAGTTATCGATTTACAGTAGAATTTTTTCATGTTTTTCAGATATAGTTGTGAAACACAATACTAAGTATTTTTTTGCAATTTTTTTGCTAAAAATTCATTAAAAAAAAATCCCGACAAAAATCGGGATTCCTTTATAGAGTGTAGCTTTTATTAAGCTAACATAGTCACTGGATTTTCTAAAAATTGTCTCAATGTTTGTAAAAACTGAGCTCCTGTTGCTCCATCAACAGTTCTGTGGTCGCAAGCCAAAGTAACTGTCATGGTATTTCCAACAACAATTTGACCGTTTTTCACTACTGGTTTTTCTTCAATTGCACCAACAGACAAAATTGCGGAGTTTGGCTGATTAATAATAGAGGTAAATGATTGAATGCCAAACATTCCTAGATTAGAAACGGTGAAAGTACTTCCCTCCATTTCAGCTGGGGTTAGTTTTTTGTTTTTAGCTTTTCCAGCTAAATCTTTAACTGCAACACCAATTTGAGACAAACTCATTTGATCTGTAAAATTCAATACTGGAACTACCAAACCATCTTCAACTGCAACTGCAACACCGATGTTTACATGGTGATTGATAATCATAGCATCTTCTCTCCATTGCGAATTGACTTGCGGATGTTTTTTCAATGCCATTGCACAAGCTTTCACAACCATATCGTTGAAGGAAACTTTAGTATCAGGAACAGTATTAATTACCGCTCTAGACTTCATAGCTTCATCCATGGCTACTTCAATAGTTAAGTAGTAATGAGGAGCTGTGAATTTAGATTCTGCTAAGCGACGCGCAATAGTTTTACGCATTTGCGAATTTTTGATTTCCTCTTGGAAGGTTTCGCCAGCAGGAACAAATGGTTTTACAGTTGATGTCGCTTGAGAAGTTGCTACCGAACTTGCAGCTGTAGCATTTGGAACTGAAGCAACTGTAAAGTTTTCTACATCACTTTTTACAATTCTTCCGTTTTCACCAGAACCTTTTACTTGTGATAAGTTAATTCCTTTATCTTCTGCAATTTTCTTAGCTAATGGTGAAGCGAATATTCTATTATCAGAACTGTTTGTTGTTTGTGGTTGATTATTTGCTGTTTCTATTTTGGCAGCTACTTTTTCTTCTTGTTTTGGAGCTGCAACAGTTCCACCTGATTTAAAATTGGCAATAATTCCAGAAACGTCGGTTCCTTCTGGACCTAAAATTGCTAAAATACTATCAACTGGTGCTGATTCCCCTTCATTAATTCCAACGTATAATAATGTACCTTGGTTGAAAGATTCGAATTCCATAGTAGCTTTATCTGTTTCGATTTCAGCTAAAATATCGCCTTCGTTTACTTTATCGCCTACTTTCTTCAACCAAGTTGCGACAGTTCCATCCGTCATAGTATCGCTCAAACGAGGCATGGTTACTACTTTTACATTGGATGGAATCTCGACTGCGCTTGATTTGACAGACTGAGGTTCTTCTTCCACTTTTTCTTCTTTAGTTTCAGCTGGAGTGCTTCCTCCATTTAACAAGGAAGAAATATCTTCACCTTCTTTTCCAATGATGGCTAATAAAGAATCTACTGAAGCCGATTCGCCTTCTTGAACTCCTATATGTAATAAAACTCCTTCATTGAAAGATTCGAACTCCATAGTTGCTTTATCCGTTTCAATTTCGGCTAAAATATCTCCTTCTTTGATTTTATCTCCTACTTTTTTAAGCCAAGTTGCTACGGTACCTTCTGTCATGGTATCGCTCAAACGCGGCATTGTAACTACTATTGCCATATTGCTTATAATTTATGAGGTAAAAATGGATAATTTTCTTGTTCGTACACTACATCATACATCACATTTAATTCTGGATATGGTGATTCTTCTGCAAATTTTTCGCACTCATCAACTAAGTCTTTCACTCTTTGGTCAATAGCTTCAATTTCTGCTTCAGTAGCGTAATTATTTTCTTTGATAATATCCAAAACTTGAGTAATTGGATCTATTTTTTTGTATTCTTCAACTTCTTCTTTGGTTCTGTAATGTTGTGCATCTGACATAGAATGGCCTCTGTAACGGTAGGTTTTCATTTCTAGGAATGTTGGTCCATCACCGCGACGTGCTCTTTCAATAGCTTCATGCATGGCTTCAGCTACTTTAACAGGATTCATGGCATCTACAGGTCCACATGGCATTTCGTAACCTAAACCTAACTTCCAAATATCGGTATGATTAGCTGTTCTTTCTACTGAAGTTCCCATAGCATAACCATTGTTTTCAACAATAAAAACTACTGGTAACTTCCACAACATAGCCATATTAAAAGTCTCATGCAAAGAACCTTGACGTGCAGCACCATCACCAAAATACGTCATGGTAACGCCACCAGTTTCAAAATATTTATCTGCAAATGCCAAACCAGCACCTAATGGAATTTGACCTCCCACAATACCATGTCCGCCATAAAAACCATGTTCTTTTGAAAAAATGTGCATAGAACCACCTAAACCTTGTGAAGTTCCTGTTGCTTTTCCTAATAATTCGGCCATTACTCTTCTTGGATCTACACCCATACCAATAGGCTGAACGTGATTTCTATAAGCAGTAATCATTTTATCTTTGGATAAATCCATGGCGTGTAAAGCTCCCGCTAAAACTGCTTCTTGACCGTTGTATAAATGAAGAAATCCTCTTACTTTTTGTTGGATATATAAAGCAGCTAATCTGTCTTCAAATTTTCTCCAAAGCTGCATGTCTTCGTACCATTTCAGGTAAACTTCTTTTGTTATTGGCTTCATTTGTTTGTTAATTAAGTTGAAATGCTTTAGTTAGCAAAACTAAAACTTGCATTTTTTACAAAAAGCAAAAATACTACATACAACCGTATTGAAAAAATTAATTGTAGTGATTTTTACTTTTTTATAGTATTTTTTGGAAAAGTTATTACAGATAGTTCTTATCAAACATAAATGGTAGCAAATTTTTCAGAGAATCAGATTGATAAATCTTGCCTTTTCCACCCATAAAATACAACTCAATGGGTTCTTCTTGCTTGATTTCATACTCAGCAATTGATTGTCTACAAGAACCGCAGGGTGGAATTGGCTCTTCCAAATCTCTGTCTTCTGGAGAAGCGGTTATGAATAATTTTAAAATTTTTGCGTTAGGATAATTAGCTCCTGCATAAAATATTGCTACTCGTTCCGCACATAAACCTGAAGGATAGGCTGCATTTTCTTGATTAGAACCTTGAACAACTTGCCCATTATCTAAAAGAATGGCTGCACCAACAGTGAACTTTGAATAAGGAGCATAGGCTTTTTTTCTAGCTTCAATTGCTTTTTGCATCATCAATTGATCTTCTGATTGAAGTTCTTCAATAGAATCAAAAACCGTAAAAGTGGTAGTATGTGAAATTTGCTTCATAACAAGGGAAAAAAAATCCAAACTCAGGATAAGAGTTTGGATTGCTATCATTAAATTTTTTTATTAATATTCTTCGTACGTATCACCAAAATTGAAGGTTAGTGAAAAACGTAACGTGTTTTCTAGTGGGTTTCTAACATTTGATGCTGAAAACAAGTAAGAAACATCTATTTTTACCACATTATATTTAAAACCAGCACCCATGGTGAAAAATTTTCTTGCTCCTTTTAATTCATGTTCATTAAAATATCCAAGCCTTAAGGCAAAAGAATCTTGATACCAATATTCAGCTCCTAACGCCCAGGTAAATTCTTTAAGTTCCTCAGAAAAACCATCAGGGGCATCGTTGAATGAACTAAACAAACCACTGGTCCAAGAACCACTTCTATATCTTAAAAGCGCACTATTGTATTGGTTATTTGCATCTGCAATTTCTGCTTGAGAAATAGAACCATCACCGTCGGTATCTTGGGGAATGACTCTTGCAGGCGGCGTTGGCACCATTAGTTTAGTCACTTCTGCAGTGACTCCAATCTTGTTATAATCATCGAAAATAAAATCAAATCCACCCCCAAGACGCAAATTTGCAGGTAAAAAGTTTTCATTAAACTGATCGTTATCATAACTTATTTTTGGTCCTAGATTTTGGAAATTAAATCCGGCACGCCATCTACCATTGAAGTCATTAAAAGCAATTTCTTCTGACTGGTAATAACCCGCCACATCAAAAGCAAAAGTTGTTGCCGCAGTAGCATCAGTATTATCAGTAGCTACTCGTAAAGCAGAACGAATAAATCGGCCTGCGATACCCATTGAAAATTGTTCACTCAACTTCAACGAATATGATAAATCCAAAGCTAATTCGTTAGGGTTTACAGTTGTTAACGTTTGACCAACATCATCTGTTAGTTGGATATCACCCAAGCCAAAATATCTAAATGAACCTGCAAATGCACTTCTTTCATTGAATTTATTGTAATAAGTTAATTGACCTAAAGAGATATCGTTTGCTATACTTGTTAAATAAGGTGTATAACTTATTGAAACCCCGTGTTCATTCAATGCAAAAGCATATTTTGCAGGGTTATATTGTTGAGAAAACACATCTGCTGTTGTAGCTACACCCATGTCAGCCATACCCGCCGAACGCGCATCAGCGGCAATTAATAGAAAAGGAACCCCTGTGGTAATTGTTCTAGAATTATCTTGTTGAGCCAAAGCTACCTGTCCCACAAAAGTTGCCATTAGTAATAAAGCAATTTTCTTCATTATTATTATTGATTAATTTTACAAATATACTATTTTATTAAAGTATTACAAGTTTCTCATACTTTTCTGCTTTACTTCCACTTAAAGTCGAGCGAACGGTCAACTTATACACATAAACTCCTTTTCCAATTTTATCGCCAAAATCATCTCGTCCATCCCAAGTAATTTCTCTACATAAAAAACCATCAGTTACTACTTGCTGGTTGATTGTTTTTACCACCTTACCAGTAACCGTCAAAATTTGAACTTGAACATCTAAAGGTTCAAAAGGTCGGTTATGATTGAACCAAAACTCGGTGTAACTTACGAAAGGATTGGGATAATTTAAAACTCTTTCTAATCGAAGTCCTTCATCAGTACATACTGCATTAAACTGAATTTCAGCAGTTACTAAATTATTGTAAACATCCCAAGCTTTGAATAAAATAGTATGCATTCCAGGCGATAAATCACGAAAAGGAAATCGAACTCTACCGCGAGTAAAATCATCATTTTCGGTTTCGTAATAATCATTCAAAACATACGGGTTAGCTTCATCTCCATCTAAAATTGCTACAATATCATGCCCAATTCCACTAGCCGTATTAATTCCGTTTTCATCCTGAAGAAAAGCAAGCAAAATAGGTGAGCAATTTGTAATTCCACCCGAAACAAAACTTTCATCATTCATGTATAATTGCACTCTTGGCGGTGTATTGTCTGTAGGAGCATTTACGTTAACGCCACCAATTTGGATTGTTCTGTCAAAACCTGTTTGATCTTCTAATTGATTTCCTGTTTTTTTCGCATAAAAACTTATTTTACCATTCCCAACAGGTATTCTAATGTCTTGCGGCACCACAAAACTTAACTCAAATAAGCCGTTATTTACAGATGCGTTACCTCTAAAAATTGCCTCACCTAGTGTAACAAAGTTCATTCTTATTAATTGTCCAGCAGAGAAGAAATTTCCCATTATTGAAATTCCTCCAGGGCCAGGGGCGGCAACAAAATCATTAGCTAAAGTTGTTCTCTCAATGTCCTTATCAAAAATTTGAATCGCTAAATCGCCGTTGTAATTTGGTATTAAATTATCATTTTCATCAACCACCTGACCACTTATTTTCATCAAACTTAAAGCTTGAAAAACTGGAAGTGGCTGCGATATTGGCACATCATTAACAGCGGTTAATACTACTTTTTGCTTGGGTATGGCTAATTTCATAGCTGGATCGCCAATGAATGAGATAACCCTTCTGTTATCAGAAGTACCTGGTAAAAGTTTTGCTCTTCGTAAGGCTTCTGCGATTGTAGGATACTCAAACGAACCGAAAGCATACAGTTGCTCACTTAAATAATTATTCATAATCAACCCTGTGCTAACCCCTATTTGTCTAGTTGTAGCTACCAAAGCTATAGCGCCACCTTCTTTGTTCCAATACATAAACTCACCACCAGTTGGTCTACCTGGGTCATCAAATCTAGTAAACTCGCAAGTAATGGTAATAAACAGCGGATAACGATAACGATTTCTTAAATTTTGTGCATCTAATCTCTCAAAGAGTCTTTCTCTTGCTAAAAATTCTTCGTTTCCATGACCAAAATAATTGAAAACCAACGCTCCTAAATCGAGTGCGTTCAAAAACTCAGCTTTTGCTTGTGGATAACGATCTCCTCCAGCAGCAACTTGTTGTAAATAGGAATCTGTGTGAATTTTTTTCACATTCACAAATGGTTTTTCAGCTACTAAATTATCAGCTAAATCGTCTAAGCGAAACTGCAAACCAGAATCAGTTAAATCATCTGCATCGTCAGAGTATATGACATAATTATTGCGCCAGCGCCCATAGGATGGGGCTTCATGGTATTCTAAAACTTTATTAACCATTTCTTGAGCTTGTTGAGGCGAATCTACTAACATTCTTCCCACCGCTATATCAATTCCATCAACACCACTTAGCATTTGTCCTTCATTGTCGTCCATCAAACCAAAAAAATCATCTGACATGAACGAACTAAATAAAGACATGTTTGAAGTATTATTTGACTCCGATGCATTTGGATTAAAACCATGAAAAATTGGAACTATATTGGAATTATTTGGAATTCTATTTTTGTAGTCATAAGAAGCATCACCAAACAAATTGACATACTTTACTCTATTTTCAGCCGTTGAAGCATTCCAATACACATACTTAATAAAGTTTCTAATGGCAGCAATGTCTTGTTTTCCTGTACTGAACTCGTTGTAAATTGACTCAGTAGTAACTACTTTTACCGAAAGCTCGTTGTTGTTTCTGTGGAAATTAGCCAATGTCTCTGCTTGATTTCTTAAAGAAAACGGCGTAATAATCAAATAATCAATATCTTGAAAAGCTCCCGAATTGTTATTGAAAATGGTTCCTTTTAGATTTTGGTTCACAACAGTAGCGTTAGATTCTCGCAGAGGCAAAAAATAATCCGCAGCATCTATAGCAACATATTTTTTTCTAATTCCCAATGGCACTTTAAAACTAAACGTGGCTTGATTGTTATTTGGAAATCTTTCCACGTTGAAAAGATCAGTTACATCCCAAACTTCAGAAATAGCAGAAGCATTAGTAAAATTATATTCACCTACACCAATATTATTTTCTTGTTGTTCATTGTAAAAATGAAACTGTTTGCCAAAACCTCGAAGATTTCGCTTCATTTTTAATTGAATAAAATCAAGATAACCGTTTGAAGACGGCACACCACCGTTGTTATATTCCAAAGAAAATGTAATTGCGGTAGTGGTAGTATTCAGAGTGGTATTCAAAGCATTCTCATAACCCTGAACACCTCCATTAGGCGCAATGGCTAAGAAACTAACATTTCCAATCACCTGATTGTTTGCTCTAACTTGAAAGGAAGAAGTTGCAAGAGATCGGGAAGCCAAATTAATTTTAACACCTATTGGTTGAGCAGTAACAAGATTAGGAAAATCAAATTCAAAAGTTTGTAATCGATTTACAATAAATTGTTCCCCAAACCATCTTCTTCCTACTTTTCCAACGTTAACTAAATCTTTTTCATAAGTAAATGTATCATCATAATCTGCAAAAGTTAACGAACTTGACAAGGAAGGCTGGACAGCCTCAGGAATTCTTTTTCCTAAACCAGGCGAAGCCGTAACATAATAATAAGACTTATCTGAAAACAAATTGACACTTGTCAAACTTTCTTGGTTCCAAACATCAACACCTTCAGCATAAAAAAGAATAAAATCGCTGTCGTTAAAAACACCATCAGACTCACCTATAAACCTAATTGGATTTTCAATAGGATCAATGGGAGCATCAATTGCATTGCTTAAGGGCAACATGCGTCCACCATTTCCATAAATCTTAATAGTTCTAGGGTCAACATTAACATTCATGCCTAGCGATTGTAAAAATTGTCTTGAAATCCTGTAAACACCAGATTTTTCAACATAAAATTTAAACCAAGTTCCAGAAGCCAATACAGAATTTACAGTTGAAAATGTTTGGTTATCACTTGAAACTCTAGACTGAGAAGCATTTAAAGCATTACAAGTAAAACTAATACTGGTAACTTTTTTATAAGTATTTCCTTCTTTAATTATAGGATTAAAAGTAAAAGATGATACAATTTGACTTCTAGCTAATTTACTTTCAATTCTTGCATTAATAGCTGTTGGAATTTTACTTCTGTCCAAATCAAATAAATCAGCAGTTGAGATAATTTGGTAACTAACATTTTTAACTTGAAGTGATGCATTATCTAAAAAAGTTGACGAATTAAAAACATCTTTGAAAAAAAGTTGCTTCAAATCATTATCTATACTGAAAGATAAACCTTCAAATGTAGGATACTTAAAAATAAAGTCTTCGTTTTGATAAATTTTAGCCGCATCCCATTTTAAGTCGTATGACTTAGTCACCTGAGCATTGGAAAAAATACATAAAACCAAGAAAAAAAGTATAGCAAAATTTTTCATCAAAAATAAAACGTACTATTTAATTAATTATTACAAAGAGATGAAATATATTTTATTTCAACTAATCAAAACAATATTTTTTTTTAATCCACGTTATAGACAAAAAGATAGAATTTAACATAAATTTAATTTTTTTTACATTTTTTTAAAAACACATTGCATTTTAATAGTTAATTATTATCTTGCGCCTAAATTTATTACCTACTAAAGTATGAAAATTAGAAAAATTATGGCTTTAAAATTGTTGCTTGCAATGGCAGTAACAATAGGGTTTACAAGCTGTAGCAAAAACTCAAACAGCAACGGTGGATCAAGAGCTACTGGATGGAAAATTAATGACAAAAATGGCGGTTTCCAACACAACTCTAAATTCAAAAAACAAGAAACTCCTCCAGGAATGATTCCAGTTGAGGGTGGTACTTTTACTATGGGTAAAGTTCAAGACGACCCAATGCACGATTGGAATAACACACCATCTCAACAACATGTTCAATCTTTTTACATGGATGAAACTGAAGTAACTAATTTAATGTATACTGAATACTTATTTTGGCTTAAAACAGTTTTTCCACCGGAAGATGAAAACTACAAAAACATATACACAGGTGCAATTCCTGATACCTTGGTATGGAGAAATCGTTTAGGTTATAACGAAACTATGACCAATAACTATTTGAGACATCCTGCTTATGCAGAATATCCAGTGGTAGGAGTTAATTGGATTCAAGCTGTTGAATTCAGCAAATGGAGAACTGATCGTGTAAACGAAAACATTTTAGAAAAAAATGGTTATTTGAAAAAAGATGCCAAAATTACTGATGTAACAGCAGAAACTTCATTTAGTACAGATACTTATTTAGCAGCACCAACTCAAACTTTTGGTGGTAATGAAGAAGTTATCTTAAAAAAACAATTAAACAGTGGTAGAAGAGCTCCTGCTGATGATGCTAAAAATGTGTATGCACAAAGAAATTCTGGTTTAATTACACCAGAGTATCGTTTACCTACTGAAGCTGAGTGGGAATATGCTGCAACTGCTTTAGTTGGAAATAGAGAATATAACTTATACAAAGGACAAAAGAAATACCCTTGGAGTGGTCAATACACACGTTCTGGAAAAAGACAGTACAGAGGAGACCAATTAGCCAACTTCAAACAAGGTAAAGGAGACTACGGAGGAATTGCTGGATGGTCAGATGACGGTGCAGACATCACAAATAAAGTTAAATCATATCCTCCAAACGATTTTGGTTTGTACGATATGGCTGGAAACGTAGCGGAATGGGTACAAGATGTATACAGACCAATGGTAGATGATGAAGCAAATGATTTTAACTATTTCAGAGGAAATGTTTACATGAAAAACAAAATTGGTGAAGATGGCATCGTAGAAGTTGTTTCTACTGAAAACATTAAATACGACACCTTAAGTAATGGAAAAATCATTGCTAGAAACTTCCCTGGACAAATTGCACAAGTACCTGTTGATGATAACGAAACGTATTTAAGAACACAGTTTTCTACATCAGATAATAGAAACTACAGAGATGGTGATAGAGCGTCAACTAGATTCTTTAATTTTGGATCATCGGAAGAAGAAGGTGCAAAAGACGATAAAAACAGAATGTACGAATCACCTAAACACAATATTTCAGTTGATGATAGTACAGGAGTTATGGATAAAAAGTATGACCGTTCAGACAAAAGAACAACTTTAATTAATGATGATGTTAGAGTTTATAAAGGTGGTTCTTGGAGAGATAGAGCTTACTGGTTAGACCCTGCTTCAAGAAGATATTTCCCTCAAGATATGGCAACAGATTATATCGGTTTTAGATGCGCAATGTCTAAAGTTGGTCCTAAATCTAATAAAAAGTCAACTAGAGGAAATCCAAAACAATAATTTCATACTATACAATAAATAAAAAGCTCTTTTTCGAAAGGGCTTTTTTTATTACCTTCGTTTCCATGAAAATAGAACAATTATACCAACATTTTCTAGCTTGTAATTCTGTTTGTACAGATACTAGAAAAATATCTGAAAACTGTATTTTCTTTGCACTTAAAGGCGAAAACTTTGATGCCAATACATTTACTAATGAAGCTCTTGAAAAGGGAGCTAAATATGTTGTTATTGACAATCCAACTTATAAAATAGAAGGAAAAACACTTCTAGTTGAAGACACTTTAATAGCATTACAAAAACTAGCCAATCACCACAGAAAAGCACTAAATACTAAAATTATTGCACTAACAGGTAGTAACGGAAAAACCACTACCAAAGAGTTAATTCATACGGTGTTAAGTAAGAAGTACAACACCATTGCAACCATTGGAAACTTAAACAACCATATTGGAGTTCCACTTACACTTTTAAGACTGACAAAAGAAACCGAAATTGGAATAATTGAAATGGGAGCGAATCACCAAAAGGAAATAGAATTTTTATGCGAAATTGCCGAACCAGATTTCGGGTATGTTACCAATTTTGGGAAAGCACATTTAGAAGGTTTTGGCGGTGTTGAAGGTGTAATCAAAGGAAAAAGCGAAATGTATACCTTTTTACAAAATAACAACAAACTTGTTTTTGTAAACCTAGATGACGCTATTCAAGAAGAGAAAACCAAGCAAATGAATCGATATACCTTTTCAAAAGAAAAAGAGGCTAACATCAAGGTTGATTCAATAGAAGCTAATCCAATGGTAAAAATAAGCTTCGAAAACACAACAATTCAATCACACTTAATTGGTTTATACAACTCAAATAACATCAATGCCGCTATAGCAATTGGAAAATATTTCGAAGTACCAAATAGTCAAATAAAAGAAGCAATAGAAAATTATATTCCTGAGAACAACCGTTCTCAATTAATCAAAAAAGGAACAAATGAGATTATTTTAGATGCTTACAATGCCAATCCAAGCAGCATGCAAGTAGCAATTGAAAACTTTAAACAACTCAACCACAACAACAAAATAGCCATTCTAGGCGATATGTTTGAATTAGGAGAAGAAAGTTTAGAAGAACACCACAAAACAGTTGCTTTATTAAAAGGAGAAACAAATATCACAACCTATTTCATAGGAAAAGATTTTTACACCAATAGAATTGAAGAAAGCAATCTCTATTTTTTCGAAGACTTTTTATCTTTTTCAACCTATCTTAAAAGTATTCAAATAACAAATAGTTTAATCTTAATTAAAGGATCAAGAGGAATGGCACTTGAAAGAACTTTAGAAATCGTGTAAAAAAAATTGTAATAAATGAAATATTTGGCAATGTATTGATCAAAAACTCTAAGGAGATTTCCCTTAAACTCTACCTTGGAAATAAGAATATTTTAAACGATATAAAAATATATATAAAGAAAAAATCCTACACTTAAAATGTAGGATTTTTTAATCTTGTGGGCGATGAGGGTTCAAAACCTTATTCCCAATCCCTTGATATATAGTAAAATATAAACTTTAAAAACTACTTGGTCTCGATAATGCTCCTTTTTTGGGATGCAATTATTCCTAAATCTTAATAGTTTAAAGTTAGTAAATAATGAGGTATTTAGCAAATTAATCTAAACCAAAAAATGAACTAGTTAAGAATTTCATCGACAGTTTTTTAAGAATAAATATTCTATTTAGTTATTTCAAAATACTATCCAAAAATGAGTGGTTCTACTTGTTCAATTTTCAAACCTGTGTATTGACAGCACTCTTCAATTGTTACTAATTCATTATCAAGTTTGTTGTTACTTTTCTTGATTGCTTTTAATATCCTGGTGCTTTGTCTGTAACTCTTGCCTGTGATTCGTTCAATGTCTTTTGGATAGATACATAT
>Ga0209278_1000090_pt1 | contig 141487 bp, 112 predicted proteins | sample JI81BgreenDNA_FD_187504 | JGI IMG/M metagenome (GOLD analysis project Ga0209278, IMG submission 187504) | Wastewater effluent complex algal communities from Wisconsin, to seasonally profile nutrient transformation and Carbon sequestration -... | ecosystem: Engineered > WWTP > Effluent > Algae... | reverse complement strand
TACAGAAGTCTTGCTCCCGTTTTTCCTTATCGCTCACAACCTGAGTGTTTCCAACTCACGCTGCATAAGGTGGTTTAGTAACTATTCCTGAAAATCGTTACTGAGAGACCTACTCTCATCTGTTTTAGAGCACCAACAGCTATTGCTGTTGTTCAAGTCACACACGTTCCGCCGCTTGGCGAGGTTGCGAACTTCGTAACCGTTTATTTTCCATTAATATAATGTTTCTTGCGAAACGGAAGCGTGAACTTACAACAAAATTCGCAATCTTGCCAAGCTGTTATATGATGCCCTTTTTTCTTTCTTGTTCCGCTTCTGTTTTTCCATCCTGCTATATTTCTGTTTCGGCTTTCTTTAAATGTAAGTCGGAATGGCATATATATAAATCGGATAGCTATAAATATAAGTCAGATAGTAATAAATATAAATGGATGTTGAATAAATATAAATATGACAAGCAAAAATATAAATGCGGAACGCATTTATATAACTACGGGACTTATATATATTATTGTAGTAACAATAAATATAAATAGGGTAGGTGGTATTTTGTTTCTGCTTGCCATAATTATGTTTTATGGATTGTTATCTTCTTTTCTTGGTAAATTCTATTCCTTTTACTTGTGCAAATTGTGGACTTGTTGCACCGAAAACTGATTTAACGTATTTTTTAACTTCTGTTACGATGTCAAATAATCCTGTGTCTGTTCCGTAAATTGTTGTATCTCGCCCAATTCTTGAATTGCTTACGTTAGTGTATGCTGTTGCAACTGCGCTATTTTTAGCGGTTAGGTCTGCTTGTTTTGCTGTTAGCGTTACGATTTTCAAATCGTTTTCGTTTGGTGCATAACTTGGTTCCGTTTCTAAAACTGAAATAATTCCAGCTAAATGCTGAATTTGTTGGTCGTAAGATTGTTGACTTGTTGAAATTGTGTTTGGTGCTGGTGCGTTTGGGTCTATTGGCGTTTCAACGGCTTTGGCTCTGATGCCTTGCATTTTTTTGTTGAATGCTTTTGCATCTGCAATTTTTTCGGAAGTTGCATCGGTTGTTTGTAATGCGTTTATCAATCTTGTTGATAATGATTTTAAATCTTTAAACGCAACAACTCGCTCGTTTACTTTGTTGTTGTAAGCTGTGTTTTTAGTAACAACATCGGCTAAACTGTCTTGTGATGCAGTGTATAACGCTGTAAGTTGTGGCAACTTTAGTGCGTTTTTGTTTGGGTTGTAAGTTGCTCCGTAACCTGTTACGAATGAAATTAAATCTTGGAAATTTGCAACGTTTTTTGCATGTCCTGTTTCTGATGTAGAAGCCATATTTATAAGGTTTTAAATGATTAAATAATACTCAAAAATAAATAAAAAATGGTTTTGTAGGAAAGATTTCTTACCATTTCTTATTTATTCTTGTGAATACTAGTAGTTGCTTATGTTTTATTTAATTAAAACTTCATTCGTTGTATTCTTACTGCATTTAAAATAGCTAAAAGTGCCACACCAACATCGGCAAAAACGGCTTCCCACATTGTGGCTAAACCGCCTGCTCCAAGCACTAAAACAATTGCTTTTACTACAAATGCCAAAGTGATATTTTGCCAAACAATTTTTTTGGTTTGCTTACCAATGTTTATTGCCATTGGAATTTTTGAAGGCATATCGTCTTGAATAACTACATCGGCAGTTTCGATGGTGGCATCGCTTCCTAAACCGCCCATTGCAATACCAACGTTGCTTAATGCCACAACTGGTGCATCGTTTACGCCATCGCCTACAAAACAAACGGTTTCATTTTGGGCGATGATTTCTTTGACTTTGTTTACTTTATCTTCGGGCAATAAATCGCCAAAGGCATTTGTAATTCCGAGTTTTTGAGCAACAAATTGTACAACTGTATCTTTGTCGCCACTTAACATTGTGGTTTTTATTCCTAATGCTTTTAGTTTGTCGATGGTGATTTGTGCATCTTCTTTTATGCTGTCTGCAATGGTTAAATAGCCCACAAACTTTTTATCATACGCTACTGCAATTAAGGTGTAAACAATACTTTTTGGATCAATATCATAAACAATAGAAAATTTATCCATTAATTTGAAATTACCCACCAATAATTCTTTTTCGTTTACATTGGCTTTTAATCCGTGTCCTGATATTTCTTCTACATCTTTTAAAACTATTGTACTATCAATTTTCCCAACATATTGATGAATGGCGGTTGCAACTGGATGCGTACTTTGACTTTCTAAAGCGTTGACTATTTGCAAGATTTCATCTTTATTAAAATCGGCATTAAAAACAACTTCCTGCACTTTAAAAACGCCTTCTGTCATTGTGCCTGTTTTGTCCATTACTACATTTTGAATGGACGCCATAACACCGAGAAAATTACTTCCTTTGAATAGTATTCCGTTTTTAGATGCTGAGCCAATTCCACCAAAATATCCTAATGGAATACTGATAACTAATGCACACGGACACGAAATAACCAAGAAAACTAATGCTCTGTATAACCAATCTCTAAAAACATAATTATCTATAAAAAGCATTGGAACAACACAAATTAAGATGGCTAAAAGCACAACAATTGGTGTGTAAATTTTGGCGAATTTTCGGATGAATAATTCGGTTGGTGCTTTTTTGGAAGTGGCATCTTGTACCATTTCGAGAATTTTTGATAGTTTACTATCGGTGTAGGCAACGGTTACTTTTATTTGACAAACCGAATTTAAGTTTATCATTCCTGCCAATACGGTTTCGCCTTTGGCTTTGGTGTCGGGTTTGCTTTCGCCTGTGAGTGCCGAAGTATTAAACGAAGCCGTATCTGAAAGTAATTCGCCATCTAATCCTAGTTTTTCTCCTGCTTTTAGTTGGATAATATCGCCAATTTTAGCCGTTGATGCTTTGATAGTTTTGGCAACATTGTTTTCGAGAATTGTTACTTCGTCAGGTCGTTGGTCGAGTAAGGTTTTTATGTTTGCTTTTGCTCTTTGAACTGCCAAGGTTTGGAAAATTTCGCCAATGGCATAAAACAACATTACGGCAACTCCTTCTGGAAACTCGCCAATGGCAAATGCTCCGATAGTTGCAATAGACATTAATAGAAATTCTGAAAATATTTCGCCTTTGCGAATGCTTTCAAATGCTTCTTTGACTACTGGAAAACCTACTGGAATGTATGCCAAAATATACCAACCCAATCGGATATAACCTGTAAACCACGATTGCGGAAAATAATTATCTAAACCAATAGCAATCATCAATAATACCAAACTTATGATTGCTGGTAAGAACATTTGAAACGTAGATTTTTCTGCGTTGGAATGGTCGTGGTCGTGTCCGTCATCATCAGAATGATGTTCGGTTTTTTTATTTATTTTTTCTTCGAGTGTGCAACAGATTTGTTTTCCTGTTGCATCGTATTGATGTTGGTGTTTCATTTCAAATCTTATTTAAGTTGTTGATTTTCTTCTTTTAATTCCTTTCTCGAATAACAAATATAATATTGGTAAAACAATTAAGGTTAATAATGTTGCTGAAACTAATCCGCCAATAACTACGGTTGCTAATGGTTTTTGCACTTCGGCACCGCCACTTGTTGATAATGCCATTGGCAAAAATCCTAATGATGCTACTGCGGCTGTCATTAAAACTGGTCGTAAACGTGTTTTTGTTCCGATTAAAACGCGTTGTAATGGGTCGGTTATGCCCTCGGATTTTAGTTGATTGAAATAGGATATTAGCACAATTCCGTTTAAAACTGCAATTCCAAATAATGCAATAAACCCGATACCTGCCGAAATACTAAACGGCATTCCTCGTAACCAAAGTGCAAAAACACCACCGATTGCTGAAAGTGGAATGGCTGTAAAGATGAGTAAGGATTGTTTCATACTATTGAAAGTAAAAAACAACAGCACCAAAATTAAACCTAATGCAATAGGCAAAGCCACAGAAAGGCGTTTGTTGGCTTCGACCAAGTTTTCAAATTGTCCTCCATAGGTTACGAAATAACCTGCTGGAAGTTTGAAATTGGTTTCTAGTTTGGCTTGAATTTCTTCGACTACACTTTTAATATCTCGACCACGAACATTAAGACCAACAGTAATTCTACGTTTTCCGTTTTCACGAGAAACTTGAACTGGACCTTGCTCGTAAGCAATTGATGCTACTTGCGAAAGTGGTACTTGTTGCCCGTTTGGTAATGGAATAAAAAGATTAGAAACATCAGTAATATCAGTACGATTGTCTTTATTCATTCGTACAACTACATCAAATCGTTTGCTTTCTTCATAAATTTTACCAGCACTTTCGCCTGCAAAAGAGGAACGAATTATTTTGTTGATGTCGGAAATATTTAATCCGTACAATGCAATTTTATTGTAATCGTATTTTACAGTTATTTGTGGTAAACCTGTTACTTTGTCGGCTTTTAAATCGCCAACACCTTCTATGTTATTGACTTTTGAAATTAGTTCTTTGGCTTTATTGTCTAAAACTTCTAAATCATCGCCAAAAATTTTGATAGCAATATCGCTTCTACTTCCTGTCATTAACTCATTGAACCGCATTTGAATAGGTTGTGAAACTTCGATGTTTGCACCTGGAATGGCTTCCATTTCCTCTTTCATTGCATTTGCCAAATCTTCCCAATTATCATAATCGCCAGTCCATTCGGACTTGTCTTTTAGAACAATTATCATATCGCCACTTTCTATTGGCATTGGGTCGGTTGGAATTTCTCCGCTACCTATTTTGGTAACAATAGTTTTAATTTCGGGAAATTTTGCTTTTAGCATTTTTTCATATTGGGTAGTAGTTTTTACCATTTGCGAAAGCGAACTTCCTGTCATTATTGTTGCATTTATTGCCAAATCGCCTTCTTCGATAGTTGGAATAAATTCGCCTCCCATATTTTGAAAAACAATAACCGCAAAAACAAATAGTGCTAACGAAATGGCTAAAACTGCTTTTTTGAAACGCAATGCTCGGTCTAAAAAAGGTGTATAGATTTTTTCAAACCAAGCCATCATTTTATCACTAAAGTTGGGTTTGTGTTCGGTGTTTTTTGATAAAAACATCGCACTCATCATTGGCACATAAGTTAACGAAAGTATGAACGCACCAATAACCGCAAAGCCAACTGTCATTGCCATTGGTTTGAACATTTTGCCTTCTGTTCCCACTAATGCGAGAATTGGCAGATACACAATTAAGATAATAATTTCGCCAAAAGCGGCACTGTTACGGATTTTTGAAGCCGATTTATAAACTTCGCTATCCATTTCAAGTTGGGTTAAATCTTTTTGTCGTTTGAGTTTTTGTAAATGGTGCATTGTGGCTTCGACAATAATAACCGCACCATCGACAATAATACCAAAATCGATTGCACCTAAACTCATTAGGTTTCCGCTTACGCCAAAATAGTTCATTAAGATTACTGCAAAAAGCATTGATAACGGAATTACAGAAGCTACGATTAATCCTGCTCGAAGATTTCCGAGAAATAATATCAATACAAAAATTACTATTAATGCACCTTCTAAAAGGTTTTTAGTAACTGTTCCTATGGCGTTATCTACGAGTTTTCCTCTATCAATAAATGCTTCGGCAACAACGCCTTCGGGTAAGGTTTTATTGATTTGTATCATTTTTTCTTTAACCCTGTTGACTACTGCGCTAGAATTTTCGCCTTTTAACATAAGTGCCATTCCGCAAACAATTTCGCCTTTTCCATCTTTGGTTGAAGCACCGTAACGCAACGATATTCCTTCGTTTACTGTTGCGACATCACGCACTAAAACTGGCGAACCGTTTCTGTTTTTGACAACTACATTTTCTAAATCTTTGATGCCTGTTGCCATACCCACACCACGAATGAAATAGGCGTATTGGTCTTTTTCGATGTATGCACCACCTGTATTTTGATTGTTTTTTTCGAGTGCATCAAAAATTTCAGTTATGGTTACACCCAAACTATTTAATGTGTTTGGATTGACTGCAATTTCGTATTGTTTTAGTTTTCCACCCCAAGTGCTGACCTCGGCAACGCCTTCAATACCTTGTAATTGTGGAGTTATAATCCAATCTTGAATGGTTCGTAATTTGACCGCATCGTATTTATCTTCATATCCTTTTTTAGCGTAAACATCGTATTGATAAATTTCTCCCAGTCCTGTAGAAATCGGACCCATTTCTGGAGAACCAGCATACGCAGGAATATTTTCTTTAGCTTGGTTTATCCGTTGAAAAATTTGTTCTCTTGCCCAATAAATATCAACATCGTCTTTAAAAACTACGGTTACTACCGATAATCCGAAACGTGAAATACTGCGTAACTCGATTACTTTTGGAATTGTTTTTACCGATTGTTCTAATGGATAAGTAATTAATTGTTCTACTTCTTGACTGGCAAGTGTCGGTGCAGATGTAATAATTTGTACTTGATTATTAGTAACATCGGGCAAGGCATCGAGTGGTAAACTCTTGATAGAATAACTACCAAAAGCGATAAGAACCAACGTAAATAAGAGTATTATAAACTTGTTCTTGATACTGAATTGTATGATTTTGTCTAACATTTTCTTTGATTGAATTGATTAATGAACGTGTTCTCCGCCACCTTTCATAGCAGATAATAAATAGAAAGCTCCTTTGACTACAATTTTTGCATTTGCTGGAATTTCTTTTACAAATTTCACTTCTGTATAACCCAAATCGGTTGTACCAATAATTACTTCGACAGCTTCAAAATGTACTTCGTTATGCTCCTCTTCTTCTCCTTCTTCGTGTTCAGAATGTGCTTCGCCTTCTTTATGTTCGTGTGCTTCTTCGGTTTTTGCTTTCTTCGGTTCTTCGTGGTGTTCTTCTTGAATAAAAACAAAATATTTTTCGCCATCTTTAACAACGGCATCTTTTGGCAAAGCAGGAACGGTTGAATTATTGATGTTGATATTGGCAGAAACATACATTCCCGAAATTAAACCTTTGGCATCATTAGCATTGATTTTGGCGTGAACCGCTACAGTTTTACTTTCGTTAGAAAATGATTTATTGATACTGAAAATAGTTGCTTTTATCGTCTTTTTTCCTTGATTTGTCAATATAAAATCGATGGTTTGTCCAACGGAAATAGTACCTAAATCTTTTTCGTAAACATTCAAATCGAGGTGCATTTGGCTGTTGTCAACTACTTCAAAAAGTGTTGTTCCTGTTTCTGCAAAAGCTCCTTTGGTAACACTAATTTTCCCCACATAACCCGAAATAGGCGAAACAATAGGAATTAATGAACTGCTAGAATTTAAACTTACATTTAATGCTTGCAGTTTGGTTTTGGATGCTTGCGCTCTTGCTCGTTCGACCGCTAATTTTGATTTTACTTCTTGAAAAACTTTACGAGGATTTACGTTTTCGTCGCTCAATGTTTTTTGGCGGTTGTATTCTAATTGCAAATATTCGATGTTCGCTGTTGCCGATTTGTAATCTTCTAACATTTCGACAACTTCAAGATTTTGGATTGTTGCCAAGGTTTTTCCTTTGGTTACAAAAGTACCTTCGAGTACATAAATATCTTTTACAACTCCTGAAATGAGTGTCGAAATATTTGCCATATTTTGTGGCGGAACGGTTGTATAGCCGTTTGCTTTAATAATGGTATTTAGATTTCTGTTTTCTAAACTTCCTGTTACAATTCCAACGGTTTTAAATTGTGCTTCTGTCAAAGCTACTTCGGTTTTGTTTTCTTCTTCTGTGTGTTCTTCTGTTTCTACTTTTTTGTCATTGCAGGAAGAAAGAATAAAGAGAAAAGAAAAAACTGATATTATTGATTTTATATTTTTCATCATCTTAATTATTAGAGATTGTTGGAAATTGTAATTGAATTGCACTTTGATTATAAGCGTTCAAGGTTTCTGCATATTGTTTTTTAATATCGATGGCTTGATTTAGAAAACTGATATAAGTAAAATAACTCATATCGCCATTTTCATAACTTTTTTGTGCTGTATTTATGATTTGCTCGGCAAATTGTAAACCTTCGTTTTGATAATAATCTAATCCTTTCTTTTGCTTGTCGAGTTCGTCTTGCAATTGCTGATTTTGAAGTTTTAAAGTCAATTTGCTTTTCTGCAATTCGAGTTCTGATTGCGAAATACTTAATGCTGATGCTTTTGCCTTTGCAGAATTTACGTTTCCGAAAAGCGGAATTTGAAGTCCTGCTGTAAAACCTTGAAACAAAGTTTTTGTGTCAATGCTTTGTGCAAAATATCCTAAACCGAGTTTAGGCATTTTTTGTGCTTTGAAAGTATTGGCTTCTTTTTGATAAACCGAAATTTGTTGTTGGTAATATTCGGTTACGATATTTTCAACTTTGGAAGTGTTTTTAGTTGTGTTTTCATATTTGAAAACAACTTTATCATTTGGAACAATATTATCTTCTGTGTTTAGAAAATATTGAAATTGCTTTTGATAAATGGCTAAATCGTAATCGATTTGGGCTTTTTGAGTTTCAATTTCTTTAACTTTTGCTTTGGCACTTATTACTTCTATATTTCCGCTTTCGCCTGTTTTGAAACGTAGTTCTGCGTTTTTTAGAAACTTGGTATAAATGTCATTCAGTTCAACATTGAGTTTTTGAATTGATATTCCGAATAAATATTGATAATAGGACAACGTTACTGCTTTTTCAATTTCGTATTCAGAAATTGCTTTTCGTTTCTCGGCAAGTTTGGCTAACTCTTCTTGTAATTGACGATTGGCTTTTGTGATTTTTCCGATTGGGAAATATTGTTGTACAGAAATGTTATGGTCATAACTTTCGCTGTTAAATTGTCCGCCTTGATATTGCACTTGTAAAGGGTCGATTTGAAAAGCAGTTTTTTTGAGAATAGTTTGCTTTTCAATTTCTTTGTCGGCAATTTTTAAACCTATATTATTGGCTTTAGCCAATGATATTGCTTCTTCTAAAGTTACGGTTTGGTTTTTTTGGCTGAATGTTTTTGTAAAAAAACAAATAGCAATAAAAACATAAATATATTTTTTCATTGATTTTAAAATTAGTTTAATAAAATAAATACTCGTTTTTGGTGCGAAGCACCAAAACGGTTATTTTGTGCGAAGCACATTTTTATTAACTAATTTTGGGTGGTTGCCAAATTTTATCGGCAGTTTTTTGGATGTAGATTGTTTCGTAGAAACTTATCTTTTCTTTTTGAAATGCGAAGATATTGTTTTCTTGGAAGGAAATTAATTGCGTTTCAAAGTTTGCTAATTGCACGCCACAACAGGCGCAATTGCAAAATGGTGGACACAATTCTGAATTATGATTGTGTTTTTCGTGGTTGTCGTGTTGAGTGATTTCTGTTTTGGTTTTGTCATTACATTCTACTTCGTCACCACACGGTAAAACCGAAAGCGTTAAAATTAGAATTGAAAATAATAACCAAAAATTTTTCATAGTTGCAAATGTAATTCTTTTGAATTATAAATTTTCTTTTTTGCAGGATTTTTTGTGCGGTTCGTGTAGCTCAAGGGTATCATATAACTAGTAAATATACGCAACTTTATGTAACATTTTTCTCTTTGCGCATTGATTTCACGAAAATAATAAAAAAAAATCCTACCATCATTCTATTTTCTTGTTTTTTTCTTTTTCAACTAATCGGTCTAGTGGGCTATGTATTTTGTCCACAGCGGTTTTGCCTAGATGGGTATAAATCATGGTGGTTTTTACACTGCTTTGGCCTAAAAATGTTGGTAGGTACTAGAGCTTAATTTCGCATTTGATCGGTTGGGCGGTAAAACGATTTCGGTTGTAAATCATGTAAAGTGTTGCTTTGTGTATTACATGCTTTGGGGTTTCTAAAGTGGTTTTACTTTCTCTTTTAGGCAAAACAAGAGGCAATGTCTTTTCTGGGTTTGGTGATGGATGTTATTGCTTTGAATTTTACTTTTTGTTAAACACTTATTTTATTCATAATCAACCCTTATTATGTAACTACTACTCTAAAATGCAAGGCGATAACAGTGTACAATCTACCTCGTGTAATACGCTTTTTGCATTGAACTTGATGAGTGTAAAATTTGTTCGCGAACAATTGATAAATTATTCGCGTATAAATCAATATTTTTTCGCGAACAATTAAAAGTTTTTTCGCGAACAATTAAGTGTTTTTTCGCGATTAATTTATTTTTTTTCGCGAATAAATCAATATTTTTTCGCGAACAATTGAGTATTTTTTCGCGAAAAAATTTTTTTTTTTCGCGAACAATTGGTTGTTTTTTCGCGAAAAAATAATTGCTTCGTCAGGTCGGGTTAAAAATGGGGTCGTGATCAACTGATTTTAGCGTTGTATTTGCTTAAAATTGTGGGGCAATTGAATGCGAAAAACGTGAGTTCGATTGATATTTATTCTTGAAACACGTCGTGTTTTTTGTGACTTCTTTGTGGCTTTTGTGTCAGAAAAATAGGCTGTTACACAAAGTTACACAAAGTTTATCTATTGGTTTTAAACATGAAAAGTAAACACAACTGCGTTATGTTTACTTTTCACTTCGAAATCACGTTAAATAAGGCTTACTAAATTATTTGCATCATTATTTTTTTAATTATTGATTCAATAGGGAAGCTACTTTGGCTCTTAACTCTTCTCCTCGCAGATTTTTGGCAAGAATCACACCCTTTTCGTCAATGATAAATGTAGCAGGAATACTTTTTATGTTATACATAACAGCAATCGGATCGCTCCAAAATTGAACATGCGATACGTGGCTCCAGGTCAAACCGTCTTTTGCAATTGCTTCTTTCCATTTGGTAGCGTCTTTGTCTAACGAAACGCCTATTATATTCAATCCTTTGCTGTGAAACTCGTTATACAAGGCTACCACGCTCGGATTCTCTCTTCTGCAAGGGCCACACCACGAAGCCCAAAAATCAATTATGGTTAGTTTACCCATTGCTTTTTTTAAAGATATAGTTGTTCCCTCGGGTGTTGGTCCCGAAAAATCAGGTGCAACACTGCCAATAGACACATCTTTAAAATTATCAAGTTTAGATTTTATGGATTGTCCCACTTTTGTATTTTGCAATCTCGCTGTCAATGTACCGTAAGTACTTCTAATTTTTGTTACATCAGCATTGGGCTGGTTAAACATATTATCGAGTAAAAGCACTGATAAAAACGAGTTTGGATTTTTCTCTGGAAAGGTTGTTGTATATGCCAAAAGTTCATTTTGCATAGCGCTAAATTCGGCCATTAATTGCTGTATTGTAGCGTTATCTTTGTTCGTTTGGGCGGTTTGAATTTTTTGGGCATTAGCTGTTTGAAAGTCTTGCATTCTTTTCTGCACACTTTGCGTAAAGGTATTAAAGTTTTGCAACGCATCATTATCTGGCGTTCCACCTATTTTACTTTTGGAAATACTGTCTTTGTAAATTGTAAAATTTATAGCACCTTGATCTAAAATAAATGCAATTTTTCCTTCTACGCCTTTTATCTGAATAAAACCTACTTTTGGTTCAGCCGCAAAACCTTTCATAGTAAAAGTTCCTTTGCTCATTTTAACCGAATCGAGCTTCACAGCGCCAAGAACTTCATCTTGACTTTCGAGATATACCATGGTGCCATCTTTGATTCCTGCTGCATTGCCTGATAAAGTAAAATTAGATTTTAGCGGGCTCGTTAAGGAAAGCATGGATAGTCCTAAGCAGGCGTTTAAAAGTAGTTTTTTCATATTCATAATGTTTTTTACCAACGATGCGATGCATTATTTTGGTTTCTTGAAGATAGTTACAAAAAATAAAAAGCCACGTTTCCATGGCTTTTTAGTATTATTTTAAAAGTGATGCTACTTTGGTTCGTAATTCATTGCCTCTTAAATTTTTAGCAATAATTACTCCTTTTTCGTCAAGCAAAAACGTAGCGGGAATTCCATCTACAAAATATTGCTTAGCAATCGGGTCCTCCCAACCTTTAAGGTTAGAAACATGTGTCCAAGTAAGTTGATCTTTAGCAATAGCTTCCTTCCATTTGTCTCCATTTTCATCTAAGGAAACTCCTATAATATTGAGTCCTTTGGCATGAAAATCTTTGTATAAGGCTACAACATTTGGATTTTCTTTGCGACAAGGTCCACACCAAGAAGCCCAAAAATCAATTAAAGTAACTTTTCCTAAGCTACTTTTCAGCGATGTTTTGACATTGTTTTGGTTTGGAGCCGAAAAATCAGGTGCTTTTGAACCAATTTTTACCTCTTCGGCTACTGTATCATTTTTTTTTTCGGTCGTTTTAATTACGTCTAAACTTACTTTGATGCTTTTACCTTCTTTTGTGTTTTTGAGTACAGGATCTAAATTTTCGTACATTTTAGTTGCACGAGCCAAATCAAAAGAAGGGTCGTTGATGAATTGTTTGATAAAGAATAAAGAGATGTACGATTTTGGATGTTCGTCAACGTGCTTTAATGAAATTTCTTTAAACTGATCTTGATAGATTTTAAATTCTTTCATCAATGCATTCATTGTAACCGTATCTTGGTTCATTTGAGCCATCTGTATTTTCTCTCGGTTAGATTCTTGAAACTTCATCATGTTTTTTTGAATCTTTTCAGTTTCTTTACCATAAGCAGTAAGTTGATCGTTACTGTATGTACCGCCAACAATACTTTTAAAAATAGTGTCTTTGTTAACTTTAATGGTAATATTTCCTTCTTCTAAAATAAAAGGAATTTTGCTTCCCGATGAATCAACTTCAATAAAACTCAACATAGGTTCAACAAGTTGTCCTTCAAAACTAAATTTTCCGTTAGCTACTTTTACTGTATCCAATTGTATAATTGTACCCGTAGAATCTTGTTGCTGGAGGTAAACATTTACACCGTCTTTTAAACCATTAGCATCTCCCTCAATTACATACTCGTTACTGCCTACATTATTGCAAGAAACCAATGCCGTAATTGCTAGAAATGATAGAATCAATTTTTTCATTTGTTGTTACTTTAATTTTAATTTTGTGATGCAAAAGTATTTAATTTTAGATAGTGTGTGGCAAAACCATCAAAAATTTATTGTTTTTTTAGGGTATTGCGGTAGATTTGGGAAATTTTACCTAACGTTTTTTAAGGTAATGTTTTACTAACTCCTAAATTAATGATTTTTACCATACTGTAAACTTGATAATAAAAAACATATATGCATTTTGTGCTGTTTTTAACTACAAGTAATGCTGTTATAAATTTAGATTTCCCGCTAATTCTTTCAGTGCAATTTCTGATAATTTGGCTTGAAATTGAGCGGCTGTATTTCTGAATTTAGCGTTGACAAAGTTGAGTTGTGCGGTTCTAAACTCGACAGTAGTGATGGTGCCAATTTTGAATTTTTCTAGCGTAATATCTAAATTTTCTTTTGCAATTTTTTCGTTTTTAGCCTCTAAGTCGCTCAATTGTATATTTGTTAAATAAGTGGTATATGCCGAAAATAATTGCGATTCTAACTGCGATTTTTGCCTATCCACTGCTACAGCAGCGTTTTCTACAGCTTTTTTTGCTATTTTTTCATTCCTGTTTTGAAGACTTCCGTTAAAAATAGGAACTCGAGCATTAAATCCGTATACAAATCCATTGCCAGAAGATTCTCGAATAAATCCTAAAGACGATTCGGTTTGTGTAATATTATAACCTGATGTAATTTGAATAACGGGATACCGATCTCCTTTTATTTGTTTTAATTCAAGTTCGGCAATTCGTTTATTGAACAGTTGCATTTGTAATTGCGGATTTTGCAGTGCTACTTTGTCTTGTAAATCTTTAAAAAGCAAATCTTTTTCTACAGAAACCACTTCTGAAACCTTGAAGTCTAAGCTCACGTCTCGTGCCAAAAGTTGGTTTAACGCTGCTTTTGTATTGGCATACAATTCTTTCTGCCGAAGCAAGTTGGTTGCATCGGTGTTTAAATCTACTTCAGCGTTTAAAACTTCAAGTTTAGAGGCTTTTCCGATGGTGTAGCGATTTTTAGCTACATTTAATCGCAATTGCGATGTGACTAAAGTTGAGTCAAGTACCGAAAGTTGCTGCTGCTGTTGTACAATTTGATAGTAGGTAGACAATACATCAGTCATTTGAGTTAGAATGGTAAACTGTAATTCGGTGTTTCCTAATTGCTCAATTTGCTTGAGTTGTTCATACCGTGCAAACATTCTAAATCCGTTAAAAACAGTCCAATTTAATGCCACGCCATAAGCAATATTTCTGTTTATAGCATTGTTCAGTTGCCGAACTGTTCCGTCTGCCTGCGTTTGTTCCGTATTTAAAATACTATTGTTATCGGTAAAAATAGCGTTTAGCGAAGGAGTAATTCCTGCATTGGCATAACTCACATTTAAGGCATCTATTTCGGCTTCATTGCTGGCCATTTTGATGTCGAAGTTATTTTCTAGCGCTATTTTTACAGCATTTTCTGAGGTTAAAACTTCCTGACAATTACCAGAAAAACTAGTTACTAAGTAAAAAAATAGTGTACTAAGGAATAGATTTATTTTAAATTTCATTTTCATATTCTTTTATGCGGTCAAATTCTGGGTCGATTTTGCGTTCTCTCGACCACATTAAGTAAATTGAAGGAATAACGTATAGTGTTAAAATAAGTGAGAATAAAGTGCCACCCACGATTACGACGCCCATTCCGATGCGACTTGTAGAGGCGGCTCCTAAGGATAACGCAATGGGCAAAGCTCCTAATGCAATAGCAAGACTAGTCATCAAAATGGGTCTTAACCTTGATTCCGAAGCTTCTATTATGGCATCGTATTTTGACTTTCCTTGTTCTCGTAATTGATTGGCAAATTCTACAATGAGAATACCATTTTTGGTCACTAAACCGATAAGCATAATGGTTCCAATTTGGCTAAAAATATTCCAAGATTGTCCAAAAAGCCACAAAGAAAATAATGCTCCTGCGATGGCAAGAGGAACGGTTAAAATGATGATAAATGGATCGATGAAACTTTCGAATTGTGCTGCTAAAATTAAGAAAATCAGTAGTAAAGCCAATCCAAAAGCAAAGGCTGTATTCGAACTACTTTCAACAAAATCTCTTGATTCTCCTCCTAAATCGGTTGTAAATGTATCGTCTAACACTTTTTCTTTGATTCGTTCCATGGCATTGATACCGTCTTCAATACTTCTACCGGGTGCTAAACTTGCCGAAACGGTAGCCGACATATACCGGTTGTTATGATACAATTGTGGCGGACTACTTTGCTCTTCAATTGTTACCACATTATCCAGCTGAATTAACGTACCTTGGTTATTTCGCACAAAAATTGAAGTTAAATCCATCGGTGCGTTTCGGTCTTTTTTATCAAATTGACCAATAACTTGGTATTGCTTGCCATTCATCATAAAGTAACCAAACCGCTGACCACTTAACGAAAGTTGGAGTGTTTGTGCTACATCTAAAACCGAAATTCCTAAATTTTGGGCTTTTTCTCGGTCAATAGTTACATAGACTTCAGGTTTGTTAAATTTTAAATTTACATCTGTTACCGCAAATGTCGGATCGTTTGCGGCAGCATCCATAAACGCCGGAATTTTGGCTTGCAACTTTTCAAAATTCTGGGCTTGAATGATGTATTGAATCGGAAATCCACCTCTTCGATTGACAGAAATAGTGGGCGTTTGCGAGATAGAAACTTTAGCCTCAGAATATTGTTTGGTCCATCCGGTTAATTTTTCGGCAATATCATTCTGCGATTGTTCTCGTTCTCCAGGTTCGCTCAACCGAATAAAAGCTCTACCGCTATTAACAGAGGAAGCACCCCAACCGGGCGATGTAATAATCAAACTCACCTTTTTTTCAGGAACAGAATCATTGATGAGCGTGGTGAGCTCAGTCATAAATCGATCCATATAATCGTATGAAGCGCCTTCTGGTGCAGAAACATTAGCACTTAAATAGCCTCGATCGTCATAAGGTGCGGTTTCTTTTTTAAGTAAAGAAAAAAACAATATTGATAAGCCTAAACAGCCTATAATAATCGGGAAACTAAGCCATTTTTTTTGCATAAATCGCGTCAAGGATTCAGCATAAGAAGTGTTCATTTTTACAAAGTAAGGTTCTGTTAAATCATAAAACTTCGACCTTTTTTGTTCGCCTTTCTTCATCAAGTAGGCATTTAACATCGGAGTGAGTGTCAATGATACAAAGGCAGAAATGAGTACTGCCGCCCCAATGACCACGCCAAATTCTCTGAATAAGCGGCCTACAAAACCTTCTAAAAATATGACGGGTAAAAATACAGCTGCTAATGTGATAGAAATTGAAATAACGGCAAAGAATATTTCGTTCGAGCCTTTTATTGCGGCTTCAATGGGCGACATTCCTTCTTCTACTTTTTTGAAAATATTTTCGGTTACTACAATTCCGTCATCTACAACTAATCCGGTGGCCAATACAATCGCTAAAAGCGTTAAAACATTGATAGAAAAGCCACAGAGCCACATGATGAAAAACGTAGCAATGAGTGATACCGGAATGTCGATTAAGGGTCTGAATGCTATTGCCCAATTTCTAAAAAACAAATAGATAATTAAGACTACCAAAATGATCGAAATCAATAAGGTTTCTGCTACTTCTAAAACGGCTTTTTTGACAAAAACAGTATTGTCGATGGCTACGTTCAGTTTGAATTCTTTAGGCAATTCTTTTTCGATTCGGTCGTATTCTTTATAAAAACCGTTGGCAATATCTAAATAATTGGTTCCTGGTTGCGGAATAATAGCCATTCCAACCATCGGCTGCCCGGAATCACTCAATTTAGTTTCAAGATTTTCGGCTTCAAGAGCGGCTTTCCCCACATCAATTAGTCGTACTACTTTGTCTCCATCGGCACGAATAATGATGTCATTAAATTGTTCTGGGGTGGATAAATTACCTAATGTTTTAACGGTCAATTCGGTATTAGCACCGGTCAATTTTCCCGATGGAAGCTCCACATTTTGAGCATTTAAAGCCTCTCGAACATCGGATGTTGTAAGTCCATAGGATGCCAATCGAACAGGGTCAATCCAGAGTCGCATTGCATATTTTCGTTGTCCCCAAATTTGCACACTACTTACTCCCGGAATGGTTTGAAGGCGTTGTGCAATTACATTTTCGGCAAAATCGGTTAGCTCGATAACATTTTTATTATCACTCTGAATGGTCATGGTGATAATAGCATCAGAATTGGCATCGGCCTTGGAAACTACCGGAGGTGCATCAATATCTTGTGGCAAACTGCTGATGGCTTGCGATACTTTATCTCGAACGTCATTAGCCGCTTCTTCTAGATTTTTATCCAAATTAAATTCGATAGAAATATTGCTAGATCCTTGATTACTTGACGAACTAATGTTTCTGATTCCGTCGATAGAATTAATGGCTTTTTCGAGTGGCTCTGTAATTTGCGATTCGATGATATCGGCGTTCGCACCGGAATAATTGGTCCGAACAGAGATTTGAGCCGGATCGATAGAAGGAAATTCGCGTATACCAAGATAGGTGTAACCTATAATGCCAAATAAAACCAAGGCAAGATTCATCACTATCGTTAATACCGGACGTTTTATACTTAAGGTAGATAAACTCATTGATTTAAAAATTTTTTTAAATTTTGCTTGCAGACTAATGTCACCGTTGAGGTTTTAATTTTGCAACTTTACTTTCACAGGACTTTCGTTTCTCAGACTCATTACTCCAGAAGTTAATATTGTGTCTCCTGCTTTTAAACCATTGGTTACTAAGATATCTTTGTCGGTTCGGGCACCTGTTTCTACAATAATTTCTTTGGCTTTGCCATTTTCAGAAACAAATATTTTTTTTCCGTTTTGAATTGGGATTAGAGCTTCACTAGGAACTAAAAGTGCATTTTTAAGCTTTTCGAGTGGTAAAATTACGTTGGCAAATGTACCCGGAATCAATTTTCCCTCCAGATTTTCTACCACCGCTCTGATTTTTAAAGTTCGGCTTGCTACTTCAATTTCAGGTTCGATGGCATAGATTTTTCCTTTATATAATTCTTTAGAACCCGAAACTGAAAATGATAATTGCTGATTTATTTTGATGGTTTGAGCATATTTTTCAGGAATTGAAAAGGTAATTTTAAGCTGAGAAGTATTCACCAATTTAGCAATCATGTTACTTGGCGAAATATAACTTCCTTTCGAAATGGAGCGTAAACCAATTTTTCCTGAAAATGGCGCTCTGATTACTGTTTTCGAAATTTGAGACTGAATAAGCTGTACTCGCGATTGGGCTGATTTTAATTCGGCGTTGGCAATGTCAAACTCTTCTTGACTGATGGCTTCTTTCTCGAGTAATAATTTGGCTCTTCGTGCATTTTCAGAAGCAAGTCCTAAAGCGGTTTGCATCTGACGGAGTTGTGCTCGAAGTTCTATATCATTGACTTTTACTAAAACTTGACCTTTACTAACGCTTGCTCCTTCTTCAAAATTTATTTGTTCTACAACACCCGATACTTCCGACCGAACTTCAATTTGTTCATTGGCTTCCAAGGTTCCAGGGAGACTTAAATTGTCTGCAAATTCTTGAGGCACAAGGACTTTTCCGTAAACTACAGTTGCTTCTTTCTTACCGTTTCCGCTGTTTTTTATTTCCTTGTTTTGATTAATTCGGTAGTAAATAAGGGTTCCTAATCCGAGTATGATGATAGCGTAAACTACGTATTTGATTTTCATGAACTTTAAATTATGATAAAGGGGCAAAAATACTCCTTATTCACTGGACTCTTTTTTAAGTTAGATTTATTTTAACAAAAGAGGGTGTTAATTTTCTTTAACTAATGTAGTTCCAAATGTTTTGTTTAGAAGAAAGTTCTACAAATACTTTTCGCAGAATAGCATGTTCGGGTTTTTCTAGAGGTGCATCACTTCTCAAAATCTTTAAAGCATGATGGCGCGCCAATTCTAGAATATCGCGGTCTTTGACGATATCGGCAATTTTTAAATTTAAAACTCCGCTTTGTTGTTTCCCCATGATGTCTCCCGGACCTCGGAGTTTGAGGTCAACTTCAGCAATTTCGAAACCATCATTGGTTCGTGTCATGGTTTCCATCCGAATTTTACTATCCGAAGACAACTTGTGCGAGGTCATCAAAATGCAGTAGCTTTGTTCGGCTCCACGTCCTACACGACCTCTAAGTTGATGCAGTTGCGAGAGCCCAAACCGTTCGGCACTTTCAATAATCATCACGCTTGCATTCGGCACATTAACACCAACTTCAATAACCGTAGTGGCAACCATGATTTGGGTTTGCCCTTTAATAAAGCGTTGCATTTCGGCTTCTTTTTCATTGGGTTTCATTTTTCCATGCACAATCGAAATGGCATAGTCAGGCAACGGAAAATCGCGAGAAATACTTTCATAACCGTCCATTAAATCCTTGTAATCCATTTTTTCAGACTCTTGGATCAAAGGATAAACCACATAAATTTGTCGTCCTTTGGCTATTTCATCTTTGATAAATTTCCAAACTTTCAACCTATTAGAATCAAAACGATGTACGGTTTGAATGGGTTTTCGGCCTGGAGGCAATTCATCAATAACCGATATATCTAAATCGCCATACAAACTCATCGCCAAAGTTCTCGGAATAGGCGTGGCGGTCATCACCAATACGTGCGGCGGAATTGTGTTTTTTTTCCACAATTTAGAACGCTGTTCGACCCCAAAACGGTGCTGCTCGTCAATAATGGCTAAGCCTAGATTTTTAAATTTTACTTTTTCTTCAAGTAAAGCATGCGTACCTATTAATATATGTAAACTGCCGTTTTCTAACTCTTCGTGAATTATTTTTCGTTCCGCATTTTTGGCAGAGCCAGTGAGAATTTTGATGTTTAAGCCAAGCGGTTTGGCCAGTTCAGATAGTCCGATGTAATGTTGTGTGGCCAAAATTTCAGTTGGAGCCATCAAACAGGCCTGAAAACCATTGTCTAAAGCTAGAAGCATGCTCATGAAAGCCACAATAGTTTTACCCGAACCTACATCGCCTTGCAGCAAACGGTTCATTTGAGCCGGATTTCCCATGTCGTTTCGAATTTCTTTCAATACTCTTTTTTGGGCATTTGTCAATTCAAAAGGCAAATGGTGGTTGTAAAATTCGGTAAAAAAGGGACCAACTTTAGAAAATAAAAAACCTTTGATTTTGTGTTTATGAAGCAAATTTTTGGTAATCAATTGCATTTGAATAAAAAACAATTCTTCAAATTTGAGTCGGAATTGGGCTTTCGCCAAATCTTCGCTGCTTCTCGGAAAGTGAATATTAAACATCGCTTTATTCTTCGAAACCAATTTCAATTCTTGAATTAGATAATCAGGAAGTGCATCAATAAAATGAAGCTCTTTTTCTAAAAACAATTGTTCAATCATTTTTATAAAAGTTCTATTCGAAATACCTCGATTAGAAAGCTTTTCAGTCGAAGGATAAACGGGTTGCATGGCCGAACGTAAGCTTTGCTGATGCTCAGTTAATAATTCAATTTCAGGATGAGACATACTGAAGGTGCCGTTAAAAGAAGTACATTTTCCGAAAATAACCACCTCTGTATTGAGTTTTAAATTTTCGCGAATCCACTTCTGTCCCTGAAACCAAACAAGTTCCATCAATCCTGTTTCGTCTTTAAAAACAGCCACCAGACGATTTCCTTTTTTTTGTTCGACTGTTTTTAGACTAATTATTTTTCCTATGATTTGAATTTCAGCGTTTGTGACGGCGAGTTCATTAATTTTGTAGTAGCGCGTTCTGTCGATATATCGGTTCGGAAACAGTTGTGCCAAATCTTGATACCTAAAAATACCCAGTTCTTTTCGCAATAATTCACCGCGAGTAGGCCCAACGCCTTTTAAATATTCGATGGAAGTTTGCAAAATTTGACTCATATCTGTTTTAATAATCGTGCTTTTTGTTAAAGCGAAGATAGATTTTAATTAGGGATTTTGAAAATGTAGCGCGACAAAAATCAATTATTTTGGGTTTAGTGGCAGGAGTAATACTTTCGGTTTAAAAAGCGTAACTTTGTTTTTTTAAATAAATTCTATGTTCAGGCATCTTGCATTACTTCGAGGCATCAACGTTTCGGGACACAACATGATCAAAATGGAGGCTCTAAAAACTATTTTGGAAGCTTGCGGATTCAATAATGTGCAAACATATATTCAATCCGGAAATGTTTTTGTAGACTCCGATGAAGAGAGCGCTTCTAAAGTTGGTTTTCTCATCAGGCAAGTAATCTTTAAAAGTCTCGGTCTTGAGGTTCCTGTGGTGGTTATCAATCAAATTGATTTAGAAAATTGTGTAACTCAAAATCCTTTTCTAAAAGATAAAGAAGTGGATACGAAAAAATTATATGTGGCTTTTTTGTCAAATTCCCTCCGAAGCGAAAGTATTAATGATTTAAAAATCAGTCAGTTTAAACCAGATGAAGCAGTAATTTCGGGCAACAAAATATTTATTAAATATGCAGTTGGAGCAGGTAAAACTAGGCTCGATCAAAAATACATCGAAAAAAAGTTAAACCTAACAGCCACAATACGAAATTGGAATACCGTGACGCAATTGCTGAAAATGTATCAAGAATCCTGATGTATTTTAAATTTTTTTTTAACAGCAAAACTTCCCATGTTTGAGGATGGGAAGTTTTTTTTTTGCAAGATTTAAAGTAAATCCAATTGTTTGTACCGGTTTGTGATTAAAGCTTTGTATTTGTCTTTAAAACTTTCGCTTACAAAACTTTTTTCAAGCATATTTTCCATTTCTGGTTTTGCGTAAACAAACAGTTCCAGCGTATGATCGAGTACTTTTTTACTCAGACCACCCTTTTCAAATGCGGCTAGGAAATCAGTGTATTTCAACTTTCTTTTTTTAGCGTTTAAGGTTAGGGCTAATTCTTCGGTGTCGGCCTCGTTAACTAAGGCTGTCGGTACTAAATCATAAGCTGGACATAAGCTCAAGCCTTGACCTTCTTTTTCTAACAACGAAAAATTTTTTAAATGCATGTCTGAATTTCCAGTCAAAAAACTAAATAGTACTTGCTCATAAAAATTACTTACATCCAATAAGGGCGAACTTGAATATTTCAAAACCAGCTTGGCTACTTGTTCATGACTTCCTTTGTATTTGTCTTCGGTTAGTCGTTCGCTAAGTTGGCACATATCTTCCATGTGTAGTTTTCCTTTTCGGGTTCTATCTACACGTTTTGTGATGTAGCAGAGCGTTTCATCTTCTAGTTTTACTAGGCTGTGCGGCACGACTTTTAAACCGCAAACTTGAGCCATGTGCATGGTAGCGCTTTCTAGTTCGGGCAGTTGTTCATAATGTTCGGAAGGTGGCTTCAAGATATAATCGCCATAAAGTCCTACGATGGTGAGCTTTTTGGCTAAATTTTTTTCTTGATTTTTGTATAAGCTCAACGAAACTTTGGCTTGAACTCCTGTAACCGTCATCTGACTTTGGATGATTTGGGTAGCAAGTTCTTGCAAATTATCCAACCGATACGCTAATTGAGGTGTTTTTAATTGACCAAAAAACCGTTTGTTGCAGGCTTCATGAAAGTCAGAATTTGGGTCAGAAAGTGGTTCGTAGCAGTACAGGCATCGTTTTCCGTAAAATGCATTTTTTTCACGAACTTCCGATGCGGCGTTTTTGCTAGCTAGATATTTCTTTTTATAATTTTTCATTTTTTACAACACTTACGGCTCCAATGCAGTCTTTACAGCAGGTGAGTAGTAAACCCATTCGGTCTTTATAGTTTATTTTCCAGTTTTTTTCTGCTAAATCTAAAAGCCATCCTTCTGGTATTAATCCGTCAAAGAAGGCAAATAGTGTTTTGCTTTGAAATATTTTTTCAGTTAGAGGCAAGGTTAAACTTACGGCTTCTGCGTCTTTTTGTGCGAGATATTCTTTGTTGTAGACAAATGTATATCCGGCGTCTGTCTCGCTTACTACGCCACAAAAAACATTTTTCAGGTATACATTTCCACTTCGATTCATTGTTTCAATAATTTATTTCGATCCATTTCTACTGGACCTAATTCTTCTCCAAATAGTCGTAACACATCGTTTACTTTGTCCATTCGTAGGCTGCTTTTTCCTTGTTCTAAATCGCGCACAAATCGTAGACCAACTCCTGCTTTTAATGCTAGTTCGGGTTGTGTGAGTTTATTTTGCTTACGTTTTAGCTTTATGTGTAAGCTTAAGGTGCTTAGATTTTCTTTCATTTTTATACCTTATAAAATACAAATATACGATTTTTTTTAATTTTTTATACCTTTAATAGTATATTTTTTATTTTTTTTAATTTTTTATACCTTAAATAGTATAAAATAATGTTTTTTTTAAATTTTATACCTTTAATGGTGTAAAACTCATGTGTTTTTTAATTTTATGAAAGTGTTAATTTTAATTTTTATTCGTTGTAGACTTTGTAACTTTGAAAATATCATTTTTTCAACCATGAAACAGTTTATTGTACTCGCATTTTTGGCTCCGTGTTTTCTTTTTTCGCAACAAATAAAATGGGTTGATTTTAAAAAAGTCGATGCCATTCTTTCTGTAAATATGGCCGAAAAGTCAATTTCGGGTTTTGTTGCTTATGATTTTGAGGTTTTTTCTAAAATAGATACGATTCGCATTGACGCAAAAAGCATGACTTTTTCTGATGTAAGAATCAATAACAAGCCAGTTGATTTTGCTTCTTCAGGTAGAGAATTAAAGTTGTTCAAAGGTTTTAGAAAAGGAAAAAACACGGTTAGCTTTAGCTACACTGCAACGCCTAAGCAAACGCTATATTTTGTAGGACAAGCAGAAGGGCAACAAGTATGGACTCAAGGTCAAGGAAAATATACAAGTCATTGGTTACCAAGTTTTGATAACGAAAATGAGAAACTTATTTTTAACACCACTGTATCTTTTGACAATGATTTTCAGGTAATTAGTAATGGTGTTTTATCGACAAAAGCTACTAAAAATGGTTTGACAACTTGGAGTTATCAAATGCCACATCCGATGAGTTCTTATTTAATGATGTTGGCTATTGGAAAATTTGAAAAACAAACTACCGAAACAAAATCAGGAACGCCAATCGAGCTATATATACAACCGCAAGATGTGGTTAAATTGGAGCCTACTTATCGTTACAGTAAACAAATTTTTGATTTTTTTGAAACCGAAATAGGTGTGCCCTATCCGTGGAAAGTGTACCGGCAAATTCCGGTTAAAGACTTTTTATATGCAGGAATGGAAAATACTACGTCAACGATTTTTGCGCAAGATTTTGTAGTAGATTCTATTGGTTTTAACGATCGAAATTATGTTAATGTAAACGCTCATGAACTGGCTCATCAATGGTTTGGCAACATGATTACGGCTAAATCAGGCACACATCATTGGCTTCAAGAAGGTTTTGCTACCTATTATGCTTTGTTGGCCGAACGCGAAATTTTTGGGCAAGATTATTTTAATTGGCGTTTGTATGAAATTGCCGAACGACTTATCGCGGCTTCAAAAACCGATACAATTCCGATTATGAATGCTAAAGCAAGTTCGCTTACTTTTTACCAGAAAGGAGCATGGGCTTTGCATTATTTAAGGGAAAATATGGGCCATGAAAAATTTCAGCAGGCTGTAAAATATTATCTGCAACGGTATAAATTTCAAAATGTAGAAACCGATGATTTTTTGGCTGCGGTCAAAATTTTTTCTGACTTTGACACGCAAAAATTCAAAGAAAATTGGTTAAAAAGTGGTGTTTTTCAAACGCAAGATGCATTAGAAATTTTAAATAAGAGTCCTTTTATTCGTGCCTATTTTGAAGTTTCAGAATTGAGAGAGCAACCTTTTGCTACAAAAGAAAATACGTACTTAAATTTACTCAAAGGCAATGCTTTTTTTCCATTAAAAGAAGAAGTGATTTATCAAATGCAATCGGTTCCGTTTGCTGAGAAAAGGGAGGTGTTAATGACTGCTATGCAAACAAATGATTTCAAAGTTCGGCAGGCCATTGCAAAAACAATAGATTCTATTCCAGTACCTTTTAAGGCGGAATATTACAGTTTATTGGATGATGTATCTTATATTACTCGTGAAATTGTCTTGAATAAATATTGGTCAGAGTTTCCTGATGAGCGAATTAAAATTTTAAATAAAACGCGTGATTGGGAAGGCTTGAATGATAAAAATCTTCGGGTGTTGTGGCTCACTTTGGCTTTGGCTACTAAAGATTTTGAAACAGGGAATAAAACTTCCTATTATGAGGAATTATTGGATTATGCTACGCCAAAATATGAGAGTAATTTGCGCCAAAATGCGATTGCTAAGTTGCTTTTTTTAGATCGAAACGATCAAAATACGTTGAAACATTTAGTCAACGCCTTGGTCAGTCACCGATGGCAATTTGTTCGATTTGCGCGAGAAAATATTAGAAGTTTGCTAAACAGTAGCATTCACCGAAAGTTCTTTGAAGAAATGCTAGAAAAGCTTCCAGAGGATGAAAAAGCGCAACTTAACCGTTTAATTTTAGAAAAATAATGAAAGCACTAGTTATTTCAGGAGGCGGTAGTAAAGGGGCTTTTGCAGGAGGTGTTGCTCAGTATTTAATGGAGGTTCGAGGTAAACAATATGATTTACTTTTAGGTACTTCCACGGGTAGCTTGCTGATTCCGCATTTAGCCCTGGGTGAAATAGATAAAATTTATGCTATTTATACGAATGTAAATAGACACAATATTTTTGATGTTTCGCCTTTCGTAATCAAAGAAAAAAATGGAGTGGATATCGTAACGATCAATCACTTTAATGTAATCAAGCAGTTTTTTAAAGGTAAGCGAACCTTTGGCGAAAGCCGCAGATTGCTCAAATACATTAAGGCAAATTTTACCCGAACGGAATTTGATACGTTGAAAAATTCGCAATGTAATATTGTGGTCACGGTTACTAATTTGACCATAAATCAAGTGGAATATAAATGCATCAAAGACTTTGATTATGATGAATTTTGCGAATGGATTTGGATTTCATGTAACTACATTCCCTTCATGAGTCTGGTTAAAAAAGGTGATTATGAATACGGAGACGGCGGTTTCTCGAGTCTCGTGCCCATCAGCGAAGCCATTAATCGAGGTGCTACTGAGGTAGATGTGGTTATTTTAGAAACCGAAACACAGCTAGAACCACGAGTGATTGGTAAAAATCCATTTTCGCTCATGGTTGATTTATTCGGAACACTACTCGACCAAGTAGAAAAGCACAATATTGCTATCGGAAAACTTACCGCCAAGAATAAAGATGTAAAACTCAATCTATATTACACCCCAACGAAGCTTACCGACAACGCATTGATTTTTAACAAAGAAAAAATGAAAGAGTGGTGGCATCAAGGCTATGATTATGCCCATAATAAGAGCGAAAACATGAATGAAATAAGGTAATGTTTCTAGAGCCGATAATTTTTAAAAACTGTAAAAAAATACTATATCACTATAAAATTCAGGTATAAATTACACAGTATGTAAAAATAATTAATAATTTTTACATTTTTCTATTTTATATATTTGCTAAATTAGTATATTTATGCAAAATTTATATATATGGAAATTTTAGCTTGTCCGAAATGTCAATCCAACCAAATTGTAAAAAGCGGTATCATCAAAGGCCGGCAGCGGTATTTGTGTAAGAATTGTCGTTATTTTTTTACGGTGAATAAAATCGGTAAAAAGATAGATAATTACTATGTTATAAAAGCTTTACAACTCTATCTTGAAGGACTGAGTTTTCGTGAAATTGAACGTATTATCGGGGTTTCGCACGTTACAGTAAGCAATTGGATTAAGGAGTTTAATGTTAAAAAACCTGCACAAGCTGATTATCATCCCACTTATAAGATATTTAATCATTTAGAACTTGTAGAATACCTCAAAAACAAGCAGCAACTTTCTGGTGCAGGAATGATTATTACTGAACTGGGCGACAAGTTTATGCTTATAAAATGGGAGCGTTTTAGAGATTAGCTATATCACTTTACACTTGTATATACTTAAATTTTTTTTCATCATTACATTTACGCAATTTGGCACTGTCAAAAAAAAACTTTTTAAAACCAAATTTGTAAAATATGAAGAAAATTATTGTATCAACGCTTACTTTCTTTCTCTCCATAAATGCCTTTTCACAAGGATCGCTTGATTATGGCGGGGGCTTAAAAGTTAATCTAAAGGAAGATGGTTCGAAGTATCTTCGCTTTATCGCTTGGAATCAAATTTGGATGAGGTCAAGCGAAATGAATCCAGGCACCATGATTAATGGCGAGGAGGCTTCGTCAAATACCGATATCGGTAGCAGACGTTTACGTCTGTTGTTATATGCACAAATAACACCTCGGTACATGATTATGACGCACTTCGGAATCAATAATCAAACTTTTGTTAATGGCGGTGCTTCGGGCACTGGCGGCACTGGCGGGTACGGACAAGGAAAAAAGCCGCAGTTGTTTTTTCATGATGCATGGAATGAATATGCAGTTGTATTGCCTAAAGCCGATAAAAAGTTTAGTCTTTCCGTAGGTGCAGGTTTGCACTACTACATGGGGCTTTCTCGTATGACTATGGGGTCTACTTTAAATTTTTTAACCATCGATGCACCAATTTTTAACTGGCCATTAATAGAAAATTCTGATCAGTTTGCTCGACAAGGCGGATTGTTTGCTAAAGGTAAGTATGGAAAATTTGAATATCGCGTTAGTTATAACAAGCCGTTTGCCACGAATCTGGTGCCAACGGATGCCGCATCGGCTGATGCCGCAGTTGCAGTTGATAATAGTGGAATTACTAGATGGTCTCGAGCAGGGTATTTTGAGTATCAGTTTTTAGATGTAGAATCTAACTTTTTACCTTACAAAGTAGGAACTTATTTAGGAACGAAGAAAATGTTTAATCTGGGTGCTGGTTTTTATAATGCTCCAGAGGGTACACGAACTTCAGTAGCTGGCGAGATACAAAAGCATGACATAAATCTCATTTCTGCTGATGCATTCTTAGATTTACCAATTGGAAATCCAGACAAAAAAATGGCTCTTACCGCTTACAGTGTTTTCTATGATTATGATTTTGGGCCTAATTACTTGCGCAATGTAGGAATCATGAACGTCGGACAGAATAGTCCAGATTTTGCAGGAACAAGAGGTTTAGCTGGGCCAGGAAACAGTCAGCCACTAATAGGTTCAGGAACAATTTGGTACACTCAAGCAGGGGTCTTACTTCCCATTGCTAAAGAAAAACCAAAGGTTCGAGTACAGCCTTTTACAGCGTACACTTACAAAAAATTTGATGCATTCGAAAAGGCGAGTAATCAGTTTGATATTGGTTCAAACTTTTTTCTAGACGGTCATCATGCTAAAATTACAGCTCAATATTCTACAAGGCCAGTTTATACTGCTCCAGATAATATTGATAAGTATCTAGGAGAGTTTATTATACAACTTCAAATCTATTTATAAATAACAAAAAAAGTACTATTATGAGTCAAGAAAATGCTACTGCTTATTGGAAAGAAAACATTAAATATGTTTTTATCCTTCTCGCTATTTGGTTTGCCGTGTCTTACGGCGCCGGAATTTTGTTTGTCGAACAGCTCAATGAAATCAAATTGGGAGGTTTTCCGCTTGGTTTTTGGTTTGCACAACAAGGATCAATCTACGCATTTGTTATCTTAATATTTGTTTACATCCGATTGATGAACAAACTAGATAAAAAATACGGCTATGATGATATCGATTAACAACAATTAATTTAACTTTTAAAAATTTAAACAAGATGGATGTACAAACTTGGACGTATTTGATAGTAGGGCTAACTTTTGCTCTTTATATTGGAATTGCAGTATGGGCTCGTGCGGGTTCTACAAAAGAATTTTATGTTGCAGGTGGAGGCGTTGGCCCTGTGGCAAATGGGATGGCTACAGCAGCCGATTGGATGTCGGCAGCCTCTTTTCTTTCAATGGCAGGAATCATTTCTTTTGCAGGGTATGATGGTGCGGTTTATCTCATGGGATGGACAGGAGGTTACGTGCTTTTAGCGTTATTACTGGCTCCTTATTTACGAAAATTCGGAAAATTTACCGTGCCTGATTTTATTGGAGATCGATACTATTCTAAAACAGCTCGAACAGTCGCCGTTTTCTGTGCATTAATCGTTTCATTCACCTACGTTGCTGGTCAGATGAGAGGTGTAGGACTTGTGTTTTCCAGATTTCTTGAGGTTGAAATTAACACAGGTGTAATTATTGGGATGGTTATCGTTCTATTTTACGCGGTTTTAGGTGGTATGAAAGGAATAACTTATACACAAGTAGCTCAATATTGTGTACTTATTTTTGCCTTCATGGTGCCAGCTATTTTTATTTCAATTCAAGCTACGGGTAATGCAATTCCACAACTTGGAATGGGTGGCACCGTTACTGGATCTGAAACTTACTTAATCGATAAATTGAATGGTCTTTCTACCGAACTTGGATTTGCAGAGTATACTTCTGGCAAGAAAAGTATGATTGACATTTTTGCAATTACCCTAGCCTTAATGGTTGGAACAGCTGGATTACCCCACGTAATTGTTCGGTTTTTTACGGTAAAAAAAGTAAAAGATGCACGAAAATCAGCAGGTTGGGCTCTGTTACTAATTGCTATTTTGTATACAACAGCTCCAGCGGTAGCCGTGTTTGCGAAAGTGAATTTGATTGAAACAGTAAGCAATAAAGAGTATACAAGTATGCCTGATTGGTTTAAGAAATGGGAAACTACTGGATTGCTTGTTTTTGATGATAAAAACAAAGATGGTGTAATCAATTATTATAATGATAAATCAAAAGATGCAACATTTATTGAAGCAGCAGAAGCAAAAGGTTTGGCAGGTAATGAATTAACTATTGATAATGATATTATGGTATTGGCAAACCCAGAAATTGCTAACTTGCCTAATTGGGTTATTGCACTAGTAGCAGCTGGAGCATTGGCAGCGGCACTTTCTACCGCAGCTGGACTCTTGCTTGTTATTTCGTCTTCTGTGTCACATGATTTAATCAAGAAAATGATTAATCCTAATATTTCTGAAAAAGGCGAATTATGGGCGGCTCGTGGTTCGGCATTTGTGGCTGTCGTTATTGCAGGATGGTTTGGTATCAATCCTCCCGGATTTGTAGCAGCTGTAGTAGCTCTAGCGTTTGGTTTGGCAGCTGCATCCTTTTTCCCAGCCATTATTTTAGGGATTTTCTATAAAAAAATGAATAAAGAAGGTGCTGTTGCCGGAATGATCGTTGGAATGTTGTTAATGATTTTTTACATGCTCAAATTCAAATTCGGAATTTTTGATGGTGGTAAAGAAGCAGTAGCTGGACTAGAAGCTCAATGGTGGTTTGGCATTTCTCCCGAAGGATTTGGTACAATTGCTATGATGGCTAATTTTGCGGTTGCATTGATTGTAAATATGTTTACACCAGAACCTCCTCAAGATGTACAAGACATTGTAGAAAATATTCGCATTCCTTCTGGAGCAGGTGAAGCACTTGATCACTAGTTCAAGGTTAGTATATAATGATTAAAAATCTGCTGTATGGTGTACCGCTATGCGGCAGTTTTTGATTTGTACGAAAAATGTTGTACTACCATTTTTTTTTATACTTTTAATGATAAATCTGCCTGTTTGCTTGTTGCTAAAATAATAACTGTTACAAATGAAAAAAAGACATCAACAAAAACTCATTATTCTTTCGTTATTGCTAGTATTAGGATTCAACATGCCGCTGCTCTTGATATTTGACAGCGTAACTGCTATCGGAGGAATTCCCATTATTTATGTTTATGTTTTTTCGCTGTGGATTTTTTCAATTTTGGTGTCACTAGTGGTTATTAAAAGATATTATGAGTAGTATAGGTTTGCTAATTATTCTTGCGGTTTATTTGGCTTTGCTCTTCGGAATTGCTCATTGGGCTGAAAAAAGAGGAAATTCACGCTGGACAAATAATCCATACGTTTACACCTTATCTTTGGCGGTATATTGCACCGCTTGGACGTATTATGGTAGTATTGGCGTGGCGTCAAACGTGGGGCTGAATTACCTTCCTATTTATATCGGACCTGTAATTATCATTCCATTTTGGATTATTATTCTTCGAAAAATCATTCGAATTTCTAAAGTCAACAAGATTTCTAGTATTGCTGATTTTATTTCGCTCCGTTACGGAAATAGTAGATCTTTAGGGGCTTTGGTCACGCTGATATGCATTTTCGGAATTTTACCCTACATTGCTTTACAATTAAAAGCCATTTCAGAAACCTTTCATGTAGTAACTCAAACAGCCGAAGATTCTAATATTTTTAACGATACCACAACCTACGTTGCCATTGCTTTGGCACTTTTTGCATCCTATTATGGCACTCGATATGTTGACGCCTCCGAACAACGAAAAGGTATTGTTACCGCCGTGGCAATGGAGTCAATTCTAAAATTATTTTTCTTTATTTTACTCGGTATTTACGTTACTTTTTTTGTTTTTGACGGTTTTGATGATATTTATGCTCAAGCAAGTTTGCTAGAAAATTTTGCGAAAAAAAATAGCATCGGCGGTATTCCTCAAGCAATCAATTGGTTCTTTTTATGTTTGCTTTCCTTGTTTGCAATTTTTCTATTACCACGTCAATTTCAAATGGCTGTGGTCGAAAATAATCGTGAAAGTCATATCAAAACTGCCGTTTGGTTATTTCCACTTTATTTATTGTTATTCAATATTTTTGTCTATCCCGTGGCTTGGGGTGGCAATATTCTCTTTGAAGGACAAACCGTAAATCCAGATACGTACTCGCTCTTAATACCTCAATTGTTTAACAACCAATGGATGACAGTACTTGTATTTCTTGGCGGTTTTTCGGCGGCCATCTCCATGATTGTTGTTTCTTCCATAGGATTATCTACTATGCTGAGTAATAACCTGTTAATTCCATACGGATTTTTAGGACGATTGCAAAGTGATGTGCAGGAAACTAATTCTAAAAAAATTGTCAACATCCGAAAAGTTGGAATTTTTTCGTTAATCATTCTTTCCTATATAATTTACCGCGCATTTGTTTTAGAATATACATTATTCTCCATCGGAATGGTTTCTTTTGTGATCATTGCACAACTAGCACCTGCTTTTTTTGGGGCAATATTATGGCGGAGAGGATCTAAAAAAGGAGCTATTACAGGAATACTAATTGGTTTTTTGGTTTGCTTTTACATGCTCATACTTCCCTACATCATCGGATTTTCAGCTGCCGAAAGTACTTTTGTAACCGAAGGTTTATTTGGCATAAAACTCCTTAAACCCTTGCAATTTTTGGGCGTAAACTACCTAGAACCAGTGCCTCACGCATTATTTTGGAGTCTGTTTTTTAATACAATTGCCTATCTCGCTGTATCGGTTAGCTTTCAAGGCAACTACCGCGAACGCAATTATGCCGAAATGTATGTAGATGTAGATAAGTACATTACGGCTCATGAAAATTCATTTATCTGGAAAGGAACGGCCTACACAAGTGATATTCAAAAAGTACTGAACAAATTTCTTGGTGAAGAACGAACTAATCGTGCCCTAAAATTATTTCGATTAAAGTATAATGTATCAAAAACTGAAGATTTGGCGGATGCACGACTCGTAAAATTTGCCGAAAATTTACTCACAGGACATATCGGAACGGCATCGGCAAAAATTTTAATCTCTAGCGTAGTCAAAGAAGATAAAATTTCGCTACCCGAAGTACTCAAGATTTTAGAAGAATCGAAACAAAATATTTTAATCAACAAAAAACTGACCGAAACTTCTAAAGAATTGAGTCTTATTACGGCACAGCTTAAAAAAGCCAACGACGATTTGATTAAAAAAGACAAGCAAAAGGATGAGTTCTTAGATACGATTTCGCACGAATTACGAACGCCAATTACCGCCATTCGTGCGGCTACAGAAATTTTGCACGACGATGATGAACTTCCGCAAGAAATGAAAAAACAATTTTTGGCTAATATCATTTCAGAGTCTGATAGGTTAAACAGATTAATCACAAAAATTCTCGATTTAGAGAAATTTAACTCAGGGTTACAAAAAATAGATGTTAGCAAAAATAATATCTTTTTTACCATTTCTGAAACTATCAAACAATTAAAGCAACTTATTGAAAATAAAAATATTACAATTGATTTAATTTCGGAAAATAATATAGTACAAGCCTATTATGACGAAGATCGAATTACACAAGTGTTGAATAACTTGCTGTCTAATGCTATCAAATTTTGTCCGAATCAAGAAGGCGCTATCACGATTTACATCAAAGATAATGCAACAGAAGTTGAAGTAGCCGTAGAAGATAACGGAAAAGGAATTGACGAAAATGATTTCGAAGCTATTTTTGATAAATTTTATCAATCTTCCAATCAAAACATCCGAAAACCCGTTGGAAGCGGCTTAGGATTAGCTATTTGTAAAAAAATTATCGAACATCACAACGGTAGTATTTGGGCTCAAAATACGGCACTGGGCGGTGCCAGAATTACGTTCAGAATTCCAAAAAATATGTCCATGCCCGAACAAATTGAACCGTAGAACAGCTAGTGTAACATGCATTTTTTTAAAAGTATGAATTATGAAAAAAATATTAATTGTAGACGACGAACCCAACATTGTTATGGCTCTTGAATATACGTTTAAAAAAAATAATTTCGAAGTATTTATTGCCAGAGACGGACAAGAGGCACTCGATATTTTAGAAAATCATTTGCCCGACTTGATTATTTTAGATGTCATGATGCCCAATGTGGATGGATACAATACAATCGAACAAATCAAAAAAGACAACCGACTTGTCAGTACAAAAGTGATTTTCCTTTCGGCAAAAAATAAAGAAAAAGACATCGAAAAAGGACTAGCACTTGGTGCCGATTTATACATGACCAAACCATTTTCAGTAAAAAAATTAGTTGAACAAGTAAATGAATTAACTAAGGCATAATTCGAGTAGTAAAAATAAAATATCGTACAATAGTAAACTTAAAAATACCATGAATGCATACAACACAATTTATAAAGAAAGCATCACGAATCCAGCTGATTTTTGGCAAAAACAATCTGATGAAATAGAATGGTTTTCAAAACCTAGCCTCATTCTTGGCAAGGACGAAAATGATTATCCGCTTTGGTTTCAGGATGGATTGATAAATATGTGTTACCTCACGCTCGACAAACATATTCAAGACGGTTATGGCGATGAGGTTGCACTAATTTATGATTCGCCCGTTACGCAAACTGTAAAACACTACACGTTCAATGAAGTGAAATCTGAGGTAGCAAGACTCGCTGGCGGCTTACTTTCACTCGGATTTAAAAAAGGCGATACTGCAATTATCTACATGCCCATGATTCCGCAAACTACCTTTGCCATGCTAGCCTGTGCCCGAATTGGAGTAACTCATTCAGTTGTTTTTGGTGGCTTTGCTCCACACGAATTGGCTATTCGCATTGACGATTGTAAACCTCGAGGCATAATTACGGCTTCATCTGGAATCGAAATCGATAGATTAATTGCCTACAAACCTTTGGTAGACGAAGCCATCGAAAGAGCCGAACACAAACCTAAAAAAGTAATTGTTTTTAACCGAAAATTAGGAGCCAAAATTCCATTCAAAAAATACGATGTAGATTACAATGCCTTAGTCTATGGCTCAGAAGAAACACCTTGTGTTCCGCTTCCTTCCAATCATCCGTTGTATATTTTATATACCTCAGGAACAACAGGAAAACCCAAAGGAATCATCCGTGATACCGGCGGATATGCTACGGCGCTAAAATTCTCGATGAAGTACGTTTATGATACCAAGCCAGGCGAAGTATTCTGGGCTGCTTCCGATATGGGCTGGGCGGTCGGGCATAGCTATATTTTATACGGCCCGCTTCTCAATCGAAATACTACTGTAGTTTTTGAAGGAAAACCCATTAAAACACCTGATGCCAGTACTTTTTGGCGCATCATTGCCGAGCACAAAGTGGCTACCATGTTTACCGCTCCAACCGCTATTCGGGCTATTAAAAAAGAAGATCCAGACGGAATTTTTATCAAACAATTTGATTTAAGCAGTTTGCGCAATCAATTTTTGGCAGGCGAACGTTGTGATGCGGCAACAATAGAATGGTTTCAAAAACACATTCCAATTCCGGTGATTGATCATTGGTGGCAAACAGAATCTGGATGGCCCATGGTGGCAAACTCGTTAGGTTTAGAAAAAATGCAAGTCAAATTAGGTTCGGCAACAAAACCTGTTTGTGGATACGATTTGAAAATTTTTAACGAAGAAGGAAAAGAACTTGGTCCAAATGAGGAAGGTCTTGTGGTTATCAAATTACCTTTGCCTCCCGGAAATATGCTTGGTTTATGGGGCAATGTAGAACGTTTTCAAGCAGGATATTTTCGAAAATTTGAGGGATATTACCTCTCAGGAGATGGAGGATATATAGATGAAGACGGATATGTTTTCATTACCGGACGTGTTGATGATGTAATCAATGTAGCAGGTCATCGACTCTCTACCGCCGAAATGGAGGAGGTTGTGGCCAGTCATGCATCGGTGGCAGAGTGTGCCGTGGTAGGAATTAACGACGAACTTAAAGGTCAAGTGCCTTGTGCCTTAGTGGTAGTTAAAGCGGGCGAAACCATCGAGCGGTTTCAGTTAGAATTTGAGATTGTACAATTGGTGAGAAATCAAATTGGTGCGGTTGCCTCCCTACGAAATGTGCTCGTTGTAGAACGATTACCAAAAACCCGTTCGGGAAAAATTCTAAGAAAATTAATCCGAAGTATTGCAGATGGAGTAGACTTCCAAGTTCCTTCCACCATAGACGATGAGGCTATTATTGATGAAATTAGAGTCGCTTTCGAAAAAGCCAAAGCAAATAAAATGTCACTCTAAATGTGTATAACTATTTAGCATGTATATATAAATTTGCAGCAAAATCTTCATTATCTTTACAAATCATTTGAAACTAAAATAAATAATCATGAGTTATTATCAAATACAAAACCTAGAACAATATTTCAAACATTATAATAAATCAATTCGTGAACCCCGGAAATTTTGGGGAAAAATTGCTTCCGAAAATTTCACTTGGTATCAAGAATGGGACAAAGTAATTGATTTTGATATGGCCGAAGCTAAAATCAGTTGGTTTAACGGTGCTAAAGTAAACATCGTTAAAAACTGTATAGACCGTCATCTTTCGCGTCGTGGCGATAAAACAGCCATTATTTTCGAACCCAATAATCCTGAAGAAGCAGCACAACACATTACCTACAATCAGCTCCATGAACAGGTTAGCAAAATGGCCAATGTCTTGCGAGAACAAGGCATCAAAAAAGGAGATCGCGTATGCATTTACCTCCCGATGATACCCGAATTGGCAATTTCGGTTTTGGCGTGTGCCCGAATTGGTGCTATTCACTCCGTAGTTTTTGCAGGATTTTCTGCCTCTGCCGTTGCCACACGAATTAATGATTCGGAATGTAAAATGGTGATTACTTCTGATGGTGGGTTTCGCGGTAGCAAAACAATTGATTTAAAAGGAATTATTGACGAATCGCTAAAAAATTGTCCTTCGGTTGAAAAAGTTCTTGTGGCCAAAAGAATTCATTCTGAAATCAATATGGTAGAAGGGCGAGATTTATGGTTACAGCCGCTGATGGACAAAGCCTCAGACAATAACGTGGCCGAAATTATGGATGCCGAAGACCCACTTTTTATCTTATATACGTCTGGATCGACCGGAAAACCCAAGGGAATGGTGCATACCACCGCTGGCTACATGGTTTATACGGCCTATACTTTTAAAAATGTTTTTAATTATGAAGAAAACGATGTGTATTGGTGTACAGCTGATATCGGTTGGATTACAGGACATTCATACATTCTGTACGGGCCACTTTTAAATGGTGCCACAACCGTTATTTTTGAGGGTGTGCCTTCATATCCTGACTTTAGTCGCTTTTGGGAAGTGATTGAAAAACATAAGGTTACGCAATTTTATACCGCTCCAACTGCTATTCGTTCTCTTGCTAAAGAAAGTCTTGATTATGTGCAACGTTTTCCGCTAAGCTCTTTAAAAGTAATTGGCTCCGTAGGCGAACCCATTAACGAAGAGGCTTGGCATTGGTACAACGATCATGTGGGCGGAAAACGTTGTCCGTTAGTAGATACGTGGTGGCAAACCGAAACGGGTGGTATTATGCTTTCGCCAATTCCGTTTGTAACACCAACAAAACCCACTTATGCCACATTGCCTTTACCTGGCATTCAACCGGTTTTAATGGATGAAAAAAGAAACGAAATTGATCGAAACCAAGTAGTGGGAAGTTTGTGTATCAAGTTTCCATGGCCGGGAATTGCTCGAACTATTTGGGGCGATCATCAGCGGTATAAAGAAACCTATTTTTCTGCCTTTCCTGGAAAATATTTCACAGGAGACGGTGCTTTGCGAGATGAAGTAGGTTACTACCGAATTACCGGTAGAGTAGATGATGTGGTTATTGTTTCGGGTCATAATTTAGGTACAGCACCCATTGAAGATGCCATTAACGAACATCCAGCAGTGGCAGAATCAGCCATTGTAGGATTCCCCCATGACATCAAAGGAAACGCCTTATATGGTTATGTAATTTTGAAAGAGATAGGAGAGAGCCGAGATAGAAACAACCTTTCAAAAGAAATAAATCAGATGATTTCGGATCAAATAGGTCCAATTGCCAAACTCGACAAAATCCAGTTTGTATCGGCATTACCCAAAACCCGTTCAGGTAAAATCATGCGACGAATATTACGCAAAATTGCCGAAGGAGATTTCTCAAATTTTGGCGATACAAGTACGTTGTTGAATCCAGAAATTGTGGATGAAATTAAAGAAGGGAAAGTGTAAAGTGATTTTTTAAAAAATTGTAAACCGCTGTATCGAATGATGCAGCGGTTTTTTTAGTTGAATTTTGCAACGTGAACTTATGCTCAAATGCCGCCATGCCGCTCAGATGTTGCACAAAATTAGTATCCAAAAAGACAAAGTTTACTTTTGCTACTGTCTTTATTTTTTATCATTCTGTCCCGAGGCGTATGGGATGTTCCAAAATCTATAAAAGGCAACCCTATAGTTTAAAAAGCTTTTACACTTTTTTAGCAACAATTTATAAAAGTTGTATATTTGATAAAAAATTAAATTATGGGACTGGTATATGCAGATATAGAATTAGTAAACGCGGGCGATTTAGAAATGGCTCGGCGACACGTTATTGGTGAAGAAGAAATCAAACACATGACCGTCAGTATGTTAGTAGATTCTGGAGCTTATAATCTTTGCATCAATGAATCTATACAAGAACAACTTGATTTACCTTTTGTAGAAAAAAGAAAAGGAATTTTAGCCAACGGAAGCATTGAAGAATATGACGTTGTAGGTCCTGTTCAAGTAAAATTTAAAAACCGAAAAACAATTTGTTACGCCATGGTTTTGCCAGGTAGTAATGAACCTCTTTTGGGTGCCATCCCAATGGAAGATATGGACGTTTTAATTCATCCGCAACGACAGGAGTTGATTGTAAACCCGGACCATCCCTACTATGCACAAATGTCGTTAAAAGGTGTTCGTTAAAAAAAAATGAAAAACAGCAGGTTGTCTAATCTCTATTTTCAGAAGCCATTTCCAGCCACTTTTCCAAATCTTTTGTTCTAAAACCTTTTTTTGTATGCTATTTCAAGAGCTTCCTACGGTCGCTTTGCCATAGCAACAAAAAATAGGTTTTCTCTCAAAAGGATTTTCCCTAATGTCTGGGCTAGACAGTGCTGAACACACAAAATTTTATTTTTCAGAAAAAAATCATTTTTCAAATAAGCTATAAACATAAGGGTTTTTAGGGGTCTAATGATTAAAATTGTAAACCTCCAGAATGATGCCGCGGTTTTTTTTAGGATTTTCACAACTTGAACTTATGCTTAAATGGTAAAATTTTATACTGAGTATGTTTCTTAAACAGTCTAATAAGTACTAGTATAAGTGAGAAGTTTTGAAAATCGAGTTACCAAACATTTAGAAGTTTTTGATGTAAATAAAGAAATACAATTTCATTTAAAATAAATTACTACATTAGTCTGATCAATCTGTCAGACTTTTTTTATGAAAAATAGTATCCTATTTTGTATTCTTGTTTCTCTTGTAAGTTGCAGAGAAGCTATTAAAAATGAAGAAAAATTAGTGGTAGAAAACACATTTCAAGAAATTCAATTTGTGAAACCCGAAATTACAAATTCAAAAGCAGTTAATGCTGTGGAAGATTTATTAGGATATTGGGTTGGAAATTTTGAAGCTGATATTTCTGAAGAAAAAATAGATTCAATTTATAATTCAGATGAATCAGAATATTCAAACAATGGATTTTACCTTCTCAACAGAAAAATAACGTACTCAATTGATGAAATTAAAGGCGATTCAATCTTTGGTCATACAGTTACTGTAGGAAATATAAGTCCATTTAAAGGCGTTTTTAGGGAAAATAAAGCAGCAATTATGGTTAAAGTTGAAGAGTATAAAAAGACAAAAACCGATGGATTTTTCGAAATGTTTATTTCAAAAAGAGATACTATTTTAAACGGAAATTGGACTGCTTATAATCCTGATGAAGTAAAAATTGCGAAAAGAAAATGCAAACTCCAAAAAAAGATGTTTGTTTATGATGTTGAAAATAAAATGGAATATCCTTTTAAAGATACGGAGAAATCAAAAGCAATAAAATTTACAGATACCATTGATGGAGAAATTGCAGAATATGAGGATCGAGAGTATTTTTCAACAACAGACAAAGTATTTGAAAAAAATGCTTCTAAAGAGTTATTGGAAAAAGATTTTGTGGCAAATCTAACGAAAGCAGACATTTTTATTCTAAGAAATTCCATTTTCGCGCGTCACGGATTTGCATTTAGAGACAAACAATTACGAATCTATTTTGAAAGTTTTGATTGGTATATGCCTGTTTTTGGGGATGTAAAGGAAGATTTAACCGAAATAGAAAAACAAAACATCGACTTATTGCTTCGCTACGAACAAAATGCTGCTGAATATTACGATACTTTCGGAAGATAATGCTTTTTAAATATTTAAAATATATTGTAGGGTTAGCTTATGCTTATCCTAAAATTATTGAGATGACAACTGAGCACGATTACATCAGTAATAACAAGCAAATTTGGAATGATAAAACCGATGTACATATTGCATCTGAATTTTATGATATGGCCAATTTTCTAAACGGAAAATCGACATTGAATACCATTGAATTAGACTTACTTGGCGACGTGAAAGGAAAACGCATTTTGCATCTCCAATGTCATTTCGGACAAGATACCATGACGCTTTCGCGAATGGGTGCTCAGGTTACTGGTGTTGATTTATCAGACAAAGCCATAGCTAGAGCGATAGAATTTGCAGCACACTTAAATTTAGATACTACTTTTGTGTGTTGCGATATTTATGAAGCACCTAGCTATATTGACAATCAATTTGACATTGTTTTTACCAGTTATGGTACTATTGGTTGGCTTCCCGACTTAGAAAAATGGGCTCGTGTCATTGCGCATTTTTTAAAACCAGAAGGCAAATTGATTATGGCTGATTTTCATCCCGTGGTTTGGATGTTTGACAATGATTTTGAAGCTATTTCATATTCCTATTTTAACATCGAACCTATTATTGAAGAAGAAGTTGGAACGTATGCAGATAAAGATGCTGCACTTGCTGCAAAAACCATCAGCTGGAATCATCCGATTTCAGAAATTTTGAATGCACTAATAACTAACGGTTTAGAAATAAATTGCTTTAACGAATACGATTATTCGCCTTATAACTGTTTTAATGAAACTGAAGAATATGAACCCAAGAAGTTCAGAATTAAGACGTTTGGAAATAAAATTCCGATGGTTTACGCATTACAAGTGAGCAAAAAGTCTGGTTCATGAAATCCTGAAACCCCTAGCCCCGATTACCTCACGTTACTCATATTTTCATAGGAGTTCGGTGAACACTTCGTGTTTGTAGTGAAAATCCTTTATGCCCCGGCGTTCGGGGCATAAAGATTGAAACGGATAGCGGGAATAGCTTCTGAAAAAAAATAATGATTAACTTTGCCGCATGCGAATAGATATCATTACCATTTTACCTGAATTATTACGAAGTCCTTTTGAAGCCTCGATTATGAAACGAGCGATTGACAAAGGATTAGTTGAAGTGCATTTTCATAACTTACGGGATTATACCACCAACAAACAAAAAAGTGTAGACGATTATCCCTTTGGTGGTGGTGCCGGCATGGTCATGACCGTACAGCCGATTGATGCTTGTATTTCAAAATTAAAGGAGGAACGAACCTATGACGAAATTATTTATATGACGCCCGACGGTGAAACGTTGAACCAGAAAATGGCCAACACAATGTCGATGTATGAAAATATAATCATTTTATGTGGGCATTATAAAGGAGTTGACCAACGAGTGCGAGATCATTTCATAACCAAAGAAATTTCGATTGGCGATTATGTTTTATCGGGTGGCGAATTAGGAGCTTTGGTACTTTCAGATGCTTTGATTCGATTGATTCCCGGCGTTTTGAGTGATGAAACTTCAGCATTGACCGATAGTTTTCAGGATAATTTACTTTCCGGACCTATATATACACGTCCTGCGGATTATAAAGGTTGGAAAGTTCCAGAGGTTTTGACGAGCGGTCACTTTGCTAAAATTGAACAGTGGCGTGAGGATATGGCCTATGAACATACAAAAAATAGAAGACCGGATTTGTTGGAATAGTTTTCAGTCGCAGTCGCAGTTTTCAGTCGCACTAAACGCTGCAAACTGAGACTGAGACTGCCAACTGTAAACTCCGACTAAAAAAACTGGAATTTGGAATTTGTTTTTTGAAATTTTTACTTACTTTTGCACCCTCATTGGATTAACCTCTGGCGAAAGGCGCGAATGTTGGTCTGATTTAAAACCATAATTATAAATTATCATGGCAGATTTAATGAAGTTCGTTCAAGACGAATTTGTTACAAGAAAAGAATTCCCCGCTTTTGGAGCAGGAGACACCATCACCGTTTACTATGAAATTAGAGAAGGTGAAAAAACAAGAACGCAGTTTTTTAAAGGAGTAGTTATCCAAAGAAGAGGTTCTGGAGCTACAGAAACTTTTACTATCCGTAAAATGTCGGGTGCCATTGGAGTAGAACGTATATTTCCAGTAAATTTACCTGCTTTACAAAAAATCGAAATCAACAAGAAAGGTGCTGTTCGTAGAGCTCGTATTTTCTACTTTAGAGACCTTACTGGTAAAAAAGCCAAGATTAAAGATAAAAGAAGATTCTAATTTTCTTTCACAAACTAAGAAACTTCGATGCAAATCGGAGTTTTTTTTTGTTCCAAAAACAGGTTTAAAGACCGCCTAATTGTGCAAATACATAATTTTAGAACTTCAAAATTATGAATTTACTATTTCCAAGGCTTCATTTTGTCAAATTGACAATTATAACGTTTTCGCTTGTATTTACAATTGCCAATCTATTGGTATTATGTATATTTGACGGCTTTTAAAATGAACAAAAAATACAATTATGTCACAAAAATCTACCATTTTTTATACGATTACTGACGAAGCTCCGATGCTGGCTACACATTCTTTTTTACCAATTGTACAAGCCTTTACCGCTCCCGCAGGAATTGTCATTCAACCTAAAAATATTTCGTTGGCATCGCGAATTATTTCTAATTTTCCAGAATATGTTGCTCAAAATCAGCAACAGGAAGATGCTTTGTCTGAGCTTGGCAAACTCGCCACCACTCCTGAAGCCAATATCATCAAGCTTCCTAATGTTTCAGCCTCTATTCCACAGTTAAAAGATGCCATTACTGAATTGCAAACTCAAGGCATTGCTGTTCCTGATTATCCCGAAAACCCTTCTAATGAGGAAGAAACCAAAATAAAAGCCGCATACGCCAAAGTTTTAGGTTCGGCAGTAAACCCCGTTTTACGCGAAGGAAATTCCGACCGTCGTGCTCCAAAAGCAGTAAAAAATTACGCCAAGAAGCACCCTCATTCTATGGGAGTTTGGTCGGCAGATTCTAAAACTGCGGTAGCAAGTATGGACAAAGACGATTTTTTTGGTAGTGAAACATCACTTACGGTAACAACTCAAAAGACCTACACGATTCAATTAGTGCAAAAAGATGGCACAATTGCTGTTTTGAAAAAAGCCAGTTCGCTTGTTGCAGGAGAAATAATCGATAGTGCCGTTTTAAAAATAAGTACCTTAAAAGCATTCATTGCCAAGGAAATGGCCGAAGCTAAAGCCAAAGGAATTTTGTTTTCGGTGCATTTAAAAGCCACGATGATGAAAGTTTCCGATCCGCTTATTTTTGGCGCCATCGTAGAGGTATTTTTCGCATCGGTTTTTGAAAAATATGCAGCTGAATTTGAAGCACTTCAAGTAGATTCGAGTAACGGTTTGGCTTCGTTATATGATAAAATAAAAGGCCATCCGAAACAAGCAGAAATCGAAGCTGCTTTGGCACAAGCCATAGAAGTAGGTCCTGCTTTGGCAATGGTAAATTCAGATAGGGGAATTACCAATTTACACGTACCATCAGATGTGATTGTAGATGCTTCTATGCCTGCCATGATTAGAACTTCTGGTAAAATGTACAACAAAGAAGGAAAACTACAAGACACCGTAGCTATTATTCCAGACCGTTGTTATGCAGGATTATACGAAGCTACAATTGATTTTTGCAAAAAAAATGGCGCTTTAGATCCAGTAACCATGGGAAGCGTTTCAAACGTAGGATTGATGGCTCAAAAAGCAGAAGAATATGGCTCACATGACAAAACATTTCGCATAGCCGTAGCAGGTACCGTTCAAATTATAGACCAAGACGGCCAAATACTTTTAGCACAAGAAGTAGGTCCTGGAGATATATTCAGAATGTGTCAGGTTAAAGATGCTCCAATTCAGGATTGGGTAAAATTAGCCGTAAATCGGGCTCGACTTTCAAATACACCAGCTGTATTTTGGTTAGACGAAAAAAGAGCACACGACCGAGAAGTGACTAAAAAAGTACAACAGTACTTACAAAACCACGACTTAACAGGACTCGAAATTCACATCATGAATCCAATTGATGCTACAAACTTTTCATTGGAACGAATTGTAAAAGGACTAGACACCATATCAGTAACCGGCAATGTTTTACGGGATTATTTAACGGATTTATTCCCTATTTTAGAAGTAGGTACGTCGGCCAAAATGCTTTCCATAGTGCCTTTGATGAATGGTGGAGGCTTGTTTGAAACCGGTGCCGGAGGCTCTGCCCCAAAACACATTGAGCAATTCATTGAAGAAGGTTATTTACGTTGGGATTCCTTAGGAGAATTTCTAGCCCTTGGAGCTTCATTAGAATTTTTAGGACAAAACAACAACAACCCGAAAGCCTTGATTCTGGCGGAGGCATTGGATGTGGCTACCGAAAAATTCTTAGAAAATGACAAATCGCCATCTCGAAAAATCGGACAAATAGACAACCGAGGATCGCACTTTTACCTTGCTATGTATTGGGCTCAAGCATTGGCCAACCAAGATAAAGATGCGGAACTCAAAGCTATTTTTACCCCGATTGCGAATGCACTGACGGAAAATGAGGATAAAATTAACGCTGAACTAATTGCAGCACAAGGCAAACCACAAGACCTCAGTGGCTACTACCATCCAAGTTTTGAGAAAACGGATAAAGCCATGAGACCAAGCGCCACTTTTAATGCAGCTTTGGCTAACTTGCACTAACAAAATTGTAGAAATTTTAGAAAAGACGACTTAGAAAGGGTCGTCTTTTTTTTATATTTACCATCTTAATTTGAAAAATTTAAAATGTCATCTCACCACATCGTTCGCGACGATCAAGAACCTGCTTTAATCATTGCCAACGGAGAAAGTTGCAGCAGTGAACTTTTAGGGCAACTACTCGAATGGTCGCCGTTTATTGTGGTGCTCGACTCCGCAATGACACGAGTGGCAGAATTAGGAATAAAAGTAGATGTTTTGCTAGGCGATTTCGATAGAAATTTTAATCCCGAACAGTTTAATAATGTGCAATTTCCTCTCGAAATTATTCACACGCCCGACCAAAACAAAACGGATTTAGAAAAGGCATTTGATTTTTTAATTGAACGTAAATTTTCGGCAGTTAATGTTATTTGGGCCACCGGAAAAAGAGCGGATCACACTATTTCAAATATTACCAATATTGTGCGGTATCAAAACGAGTTGAAAATTGTACTACTCGACGATTATTCTAAAATATTCCAGCTTCCGCAAAAATTTCAAAAATGGTATCCAGCAAAGACTACAATTTCGCTCATTCCGATAGGAATAGTCAATGGCGTTTGCTCTGAAAATTTAGAATATCCTTTACAGAACGATACACTAATTATTGGCTATCGAAGCGGCAGTAGCAATGCCGTTTTGAACGACGGAATAGTAACTATTTTACATTCCGAAGGCAATTTATTACTCATGGAATGTCACGATTAAATTGAATTATTATGAACAACTCACTTATAAAAATCAAGAAAACCGAAGTCTTAGCAAACAATTGGGCTAAACTTTCCAAATTTACTTTTGATTACATTAAAGCAGACGGAACCGTTGAAGAACAAAAACGCGAAGTCTATGATCGCGGAAATGGTGCTGCTATACTGCTCTACAACACTTTCAAAAAAACCGTAGTGCTGATAAAGCAATTTCGGTTGCCAACCTATTTAAACCAAAATGAATCTGGTTTTTTAATCGAAGTTTGTGCGGGTATTTTAGAAGAAGAACATCCAGAAGAAACCGTTATTCGTGAAACGGAGGAAGAAACAGGGTATCAGATTCAGAACGTAAAAAAAGTTTTTCAAGCCTACATGTCGCCTGGCGCTTTAACAGAAGTTATTCACTTCTATGTTGCTGAATATGATGACACTATGAAAAAAGGCCTTGGTGGTGGCCTTGATTCCGAGCACGAAAATATTGAAGTTCTAGAAATGCCTTTTGATACTGCTTATCAAATGATTGCCTCAGGAGAAATTGTTGATGCCAAGACGATTATGCTATTGCAATACGCTAAAATTAATCAGCTGTTGGACTAGATGGAACCACAAGAAAAAAATAATTTACATCCTCGAAACAAGCACCGCCTGCACTACGATTTTGAACTTTTACAAAAAGCCAATCCCGAGCTGAAAACTTATCTTAAAAAAGCAAAAGAAACCAATGATTTGACCCTTGATTTTGACAATCCTAAAGCGGTTAAAAGTTTGAATCAAACGCTTTTGAAAGTCTATTATGAGGTAGAAAATTGGGATATTCCACCAGGTTTCCTTTGTCCGCCGATTCCGGGTCGTGCAGATTATATTCACTACATTGCTGATTTAATTCAGGGCACAAAGTCAGAAATTCCGATCGGTAGTGGTGTAAAAGGACTCGATATCGGCTTGGGTGCTAATTGCATTTATCCCCTGATTGGTGCCAGCGTTTATGATTGGGATTTTGTGGCAACGGATACCAATTTGAGGGCGTTAAAAAATTGCTCTGTAATTCTGCAAGAAAATCATGTGTTTGGCGAAAAAATCAGTTTGCAGCAGCAACTGAATTCGAGATTTATTTTTAAAGACATTATTACACCCGAAGATTATTTTTACTTTACAATGTGTAATCCGCCGTTTCATGCATCGGCAGCCGAAGCCCAAAAAGGCACAAAACGCAAACTGAAAAACCTAGGTTTACAGCAAAACGAAGCCGTTAAAACGCTCAATTTTGGTGGTATTTCTGATGAATTATGGTGTGACGGTGGCGAAGTAAAATTTATCACCCAAATGATTTTTGAAAGTGTAAAATACCAACGGCAAGTGTTGTGGTTTACCACCTTAGTTTCTAAAAACGAACATGTAAAAAGCCTGATGAAAGTGCTCCAAAAAGTTCATCCGCTCGACATTAAAGTGATTGAAATGAAACAAGGTCAGAAAACAAGTCGTATTCTGGCGTGGACTTTTGATAAAGCAAAATAAAGGAATACAAAAAATGCATAGGGTTCAAAAAAATCTGTCGCACTTATTTTTTGGTTCGGCCAATTTTCGATAGTCAAGTTTTAAAATGCGAAACTTACGCCATTATTTTTTTGGGAAACTTACTCATAAAGTTAGCCGTACATGTATTAACACTACTAGAAAAACATTCCATCGTTTATACTTGATTATGATTCTAATAGCTCTGTTTTAGCTGCATCCTTTTTTCTAATATTCCACACAATATCGCTGGCATATTTTCTGGTTTCTTCAATATCTACAATCGGAAATGGATAATCTTTACCTATTTCACAATGATAAAATTGTTGCTCTATAGGATTTAGTTTCCAAGGCTCATGAATTAAATTAGCTGGAATGTGAGCCAGTTCTGGTACCCATTTTTTGATAAAAATACCCTCAGGATCGTGCTCTTCGGAGTTTTTGATCGGGTTGTAAATCCGAATGGTGTTAGTGCCTGTGGTACCGCTTTGCATCTGGATTTGAGGATAATGAATTCCGGGTTCGTAGTCCAGAAACTGCCTTGCCAGAAAATGTAAGTCGCGCCAATCTTGCCATAAATTAAACGTAAAAAAAGATACCACCATAGCTCTCATTCTGAAATTGATGTATCCTGTTTGAACCAAGCATCTCATACAAGCATCTATAATTGGAACTCCTGTTTTTCCTTCCTGCCAGGCTTTTATGTAGATTTCGTTTTTGGGCTTTACCACAGCATCATAAGCTTTATTGCTGTTTTCAAATTCCATATAGCACTCATTTTCAAACTTTTGAATAAAATGGCAATGCCAATGCAAACGCGAAACAAAATTAAGAATAGCTCTTTTGTTGGGCGAAGTTTCATAAAATTGATTGGTATATTGATACACCATTCGCATACTGATATTTCCGTACGTTAGATAAGGCGAAAGCCGACTACATACCGTTCTACTCCAATAGGGTTTTGAAATATGTTTGCTGTAATTTACGTGCCGCTCTTTAACAAAACTGTCTAAATAACGCCAAGCCCAATACTCTCCGCCTTGCTGAAAGTTTGGGTTTCGTGTGGTTATAGCCTCAGAAAGTGGTGCACCTTTGAGATTTTGATACCATTCCGATGCCAGGTTAACCCATTTAAACTGCTTTAAATCAATTATTTTAGGAACATCCCTCATTACTTGTTCCCAGCGTTGTTCCCAATTTTTTCTAGATTTTAATTTTCTAATCACACCATGCATTTGCGACTGTTTCCAAGAAATTTGATGGTCTTTACAAAATTTTTCAATACTAATATCACGATCAAAAGTAAGTCTGTTACCAATTTCTTGATGCGAAAAAATGGTCTGCACTGAAAAAATTTTCACAAGCTCTAGCAGCACAGGATGCACCTCATTGTGAAAAAAATAGATTTGTGTGTTAAAAGAAACCAACTTTTTGTTGAGTTCGGCAATGGATTCATAGATAAAACGCCAATGCCTTTCATCGGAATCATCATACTTCATAACCGAAGGTTCGAAAAAATAGAGCAGTACTACAGGTAAATTTTGTTGCTGCGCCAAAAACAATGGTTCGTGATCTGTAAAACGAAGATCACGTTTAAACCAAACTATATTGACGACCGTTTTGCTCAAAAGATCAGGTTTTTGAATGTGCTTTTAATATTTGTAAAACAATTCATTTTGGTTGTAATAATGATAACGAGTTACAGCCTATCCCAAATGAATCCACTTTTTATCGCTGTTAAGTTTAAATGTACCCACATGCTCTTTATTCCACTCGTCTGGACCGATGAGGGATAAAAAATAGGTGCCATCTGTGCTTTGATAAAGATGATAAATTTCGCCCACAATTGGTTCGAATGAAAACTTAGCACTGTACACCAACTCGTTCCATTCAAATTCTTGTAATAAACTCTGGTATTGCGCTTTAAGTTCATTAAACTTTGCCTCAAATTCTTTGTTTACATTGGTAATGCCTCTACTTTTCCATGATACAAGGTCATCGATGCGAATAACGGGAGCTCCCACACTAGTAGCATACGGTAAAAGATGTGCATTATATCCTTCGGTTTCTGAATAGACGATATGGTCAGGTTTTTTTGATTCCATACAATTGGTTTTAAAAATAATCTTGCAGCATTTGTGGCTTGGATAAAATTCTAGTTTATTGATTTTAATCCAATTTCAATACACCACCCAAACCGAAAATAGACTGCAAAATAATCACTGGCAAAGGTACTTTATTTTTTTGTTTATTTTATTTTAAAATTAGTTAAACAAAGTATATTTACTTGCTTTAAACGTACTCCTTGTCCAAGCAATGCACTAAACTCAAAAAAGCGGGTGTGGAAAACCGACAGAAAAAAATTAAATATTTAATTTACAACATTTTACTCGCACAAACGAAATCAGTTTTAGGAATGTTGGTTTTTGAAATTTCATTAAAACCGCCTGCAATTTCCGAAAAATTGTGATAACCTCGTGCTTTTAAAATTGATGCCGCAATCATGGAACGATAGCCTCCTGCACAATGCAAATAAAAATGTCGATTGGGATTGATACCTTTAATCCACTCATTTACAGAAGCTAACGGTTTATTAAAAGCATCATTAACATGTTCGGCTTTGTATTCTGATTCTTTTCTCACGTCGATTACCATCGATTGGTCGGGAACGAACTCTTCAGCAAATTGTTGTGCTGTTATGCGATGTACTTGGTCTAATTCAAAGCCTGCTTTTTGCCATGCTTCTATGCCTCCTTTTAAAAAGCCTAGAATATTATCGAAGCCCACTCGAGAAAGCCTAGTTACGGCTTCGGCCTCTTTTCCTTCATCAGTAACTAAAACTATTGGCTGCTCTACGTTGGCTATCATAGCACCAACCCATGGAGCAAAGTCGCCACTAATACCTATGTTAACTGATTGAGGAATAAAGCCTTTGCAAAAATCAGCACTTGAACGTGTGTCTAAAACCAAAGCGCTTGAATGTTCTAAAATAGTTTCGAGCTCTACGGCTTGAAGAGGCTGTAAGCCTTTATTTAAAACGGTTTCAAAAGTGGTAATATTGGTTTTATTCATGGCTACATTCATACCAAAATAAGCCGGTGGTGGAAGTAATCCGTCGAGCAATTCTTCTATAAATTCTGCCTCAGTCATATCAGCTCGAAGGGCATAATTTTTCAATTTCTGTTCGCCAATGGTAGAAACCGTTTCTTTACTCATATTTTTTCCGCAAGCCGAACCTGCACCATGAGCGGGATAAACGATAATATCATCGGGCAGTGTCATGATTTTATTTCGTAGGGAATAAAACAAAATTCCGGCCAATTGTTCTTGGGTCATGGAGGCTGCTTTTTGAGCTAAATCTGGCCTGCCAACATCGCCAATAAATAAGGTATCGCCCGAGAAAAGAGCATGATCTTTGCCATTTTCGTCAATCAGAAGATAACACGTGCTTTCCATAGTATGACCTGGCGTATGAAGTACTTTTATTTTTATTTTACCGATGTTAAATTCTTGATTATCAATAGCTGAAATAAAAGAAAAGTCAGGGTTTGCATTAGGTCCATACACAATTTCGGCACCAGTTTGAGTACTAAGGTCAACGTGTCCGGAAACAAAGTCGGCATGAAAATGGGTCTCAAAAATATACTTTAATTGCACGCCATCATTTGTTAGTCTTTCAATATATGGTTGGGTTTCTCGCAAAGGATCTATGATAGCGGCTTCATTATCTGACGTGATATAATATGCTCCTTGGGCTAAACAGCCGGTGTAAATTTGTTCTATTTTCATAATGGGTCTTGCTTTAAGTAAACAAAAAAAGTTGCTGAAAAGGCTTTTAGAAGCGACTATTTTGTCAACCGATTTAAATGCTGCATCACAGCACACAAAAATAGGAGAAATATCTGTTTTTAAAAAACAGTTTAGGGTTAAAGATGCATACGACTTGACTTTTAAAACAAAAGAGAATGGCTTTTGCAAAACATTGTTGGCACAGATACCAAGTGCATTTGTAGTTCAATACGGATTGAATTTAATGCAATATATTACTTTTCAAAACGTTGAGCCAATTCCTCTAGGTCTGTTATTCTAGCTACTACTTCCAACCAGTCTTTAGGAATGTTTTCCAATCCATATATCAAACCTGCTAAACCGCCCGTAACAGCTGCTGTTGTGTCGGTATCTTCCCCAAGATTCACTGCTTTTAGAACCGCTTCTTTGTAATTTGACGTCGTTAAAATACACCAAATAGACGCTTCTAAAGTATAAATAACATACCCTCTGCTGTGAATGTCTGCTTCATTGTAGGTTGAAATATCTTCAGTTAATAACCTATTGAATTTTTGAATTTCAAGGGGATTGATTTCCCGGTTTTCAAAATAGGCAATCATTTCGGATTGCAGTTCCGAATAGGCTTGAAGTTTATCTTTTCCTTCGAGGATTTTTTTTGCAAACTCTAAATAATAGAAACAAGCCATCACCGAGCGAACGTGTGCATGGGTAAGCGAAGACACTTTTTTAGTCCACTCATAACGTTGGTCGATATCCAAATCTTTGATATACAAAACCAAGGGTAAAATACGCATAAGCGACCCGTTGCCATTGTCCATTTCATCAAAACCACCTGCCAATTCAGGTGGAGTGCCGTTTTCTAATCGTTCGATGGCAATTCTTGTACCAATGCCAATATCGAAAACCCAACCGCGAGCCGTCCAATAGTTATCGTTTTTCCAAGCGATGAATTTTTGGGCGAGTTTTTGCAAATCCAAACCTTCAACCATACTTTCTGCCAAACACATCATTAACGATGTATCATCCGACCAAGTGCCTTTAGGTTGGTTATACGTGCCAAATTCTCGCATATCGGTGACAGGATTTTGTTGTAAATCTTCGCGACGGCTGAATTCCACAGGCACGCCGAGGGCATCGGCAGTGGCGGTGGAGAGGAGGATGGTTTGGAGGTTATTGGGCATTTGGTAATATTGTAATAGTGTTCGCATTGTTTACTTGAAAAGTAATCACTTCATTTAAGTTAAAATTTGCTTGAATAAATTGATTCCATTCAACTCCCCCGTAAAATCGAACCGAACCGTTGGCATTATTTGTTCTATCTATCGTTGATTTTAATATTTGACCATTCAATAAATTAATTTGTAAAGGTTCGTTATGATTACCTAAATGATTTGAAGCTGCAACTCCTACATTGAAATAGTTTTGATAATAATAAGTTGTACCAATTGTTTTTTGATATTCGTTCATAATAAATTATTGAAATTATTTACTTGTGCACCAGAATTTTGTAACCAATTATGATTTAATATTCCAAAATTCGGGTTGTTATTAAAAAGCCAATGATTTATTAAAGCATTCATTCTAGGTTGACCTAAAAGAGCTTGTGCGGATGGCGTATAAATATTAATGAATTCAATATATTGATTATTAACAGAATTCTTTATGATATTAAATTCTCTCTCCCAAATAGCCGTCGGTCTTCTTGTTAAATAAACAAATTTTAATTCTGGTAAACTGTTTATATAATCAATTATTTTTTTTGTACTCCATTCAATTTCTTGTAATAAATCAATTTGTTCCAAACCATGAATTCCATTTCTAGTTCCGTCATTGATTAAATTGTATTCAATATTATCAATTATTAAATTATCATTTGGTTCAAAATTCAATTCGCCACATTTAACGAACACTTTTTGAATTAAATCTGCAAATACTATTTTAAATTGTAGACATAATTCGAATATTTCATTAATATTAGGATTTAATTCAATTTGAGGTGCACCGTTAAGTGGCATTCTAGTATTCAAAAGATTTACATTAGAATTAGATAAATTTTTGAAAACTGGCCAAAAATAATTTCTACCATAAAAAAAATCCGCAAAATTAGCATTAGGTGTTTTTGGATTAAAAGTCCCAAGAAATAAAACTTCCGGGTTGTACTTATCGGTTTTTAGAATTGCATTTTCAGTCCAAAATCCGTTTTTCCAATCGTGATTTAAAAATTTGTGTTCTACAGCCATAATTATTTTTTTAGTTGTTAATTTTATTATTCATTCTCCATAGTCGATAAACTGAAATAGCTTGAATCATATTTCCAGTTTTTATGGTACTATTTATTGAAAGTAATTCTTCTGTGATTGTTTTCAGTAGAATCAACAAGATTCTGAAAATTGTTGTTTGTCCTACAAATTAACATTCATAGCTTGCAATGCTTCCCAATTGTTATTTCTGAAAAGTTCATACATTTTTTTTCTAAATTGAATCGTTGGCTGGTTTTGCTGTATATCCAAGGGCTGATTTTCAAACCAATTAATAAAAATAGGATTATTTACTAATGCTAAAGCCGCTGCACCAGCAGGACTAGCACCACACACAATAATAAATTCTCTTCTGATGTTATTGAATTCATAGTTTTGTATTTTTATGAAATCTGCAGAAACTCTAAGATTTATTAGAACTTTTAACTTGAAAGTATTATTAATTAATTGAGCATTTTGCTGATTGATCGTGAAATATTCACCACCTGGCAATGCTAATTCTAGTTTAAATCCAAGTTTTTGCAACGTTATCAAAAATAAGTTAAAACTTTTTGGTAATTCTTTAAGATTACCACCAATAAGTTGCCCGTGGTTGTTTGCAATTACGCCAAAATCACCGACATTAAATAGTGTTGAGCTATTAAAATTCAGATATTTAGCTTTTTCATTTTTTAAAATATGAACAATTAAAGCCAAATTCGGTGTTATATTTTTTAACCCATCATCATTAGCATTATATTGAGTTCTTCTAGCACATTTGATTATATCAGAATAGTTAACTCGTAAATGGTCAAGTCTTCCATAAATGTAATCTCTTGCTGCAATTCTTTGTCCTTGGTTAACTAATGCTTGCAACTCGTTCAACTCTTGTTCATTAAAAAAGTATTTCCACATACTTCCCATATTACCATGAAATGCAGGAATTTGCGGCAATTGGTTTTGACCTATTCCATTTTCCACCATCAAAGGATGATCATAAATGTAACTAATTGGTGGAAAAGTACCAATAATGTATTTTTCAAAGTTTTGTAGTTCAAAATCATCCAAATAAGGATGTTTCTCAAACATAGGTTGTGGTGGTAACTGTCCATTGTGTGCCAAAATGTAATCGGCAATGTGGTCGTTGTTTTCTGGTTGATGATTCAAAGCCTTAAATTGCGCTTCTATCTCACCGGGTAAGAGTTCTTGTCGTAATAGCATATCTATAAAAATTATAAAGGTTAATTTTTAATTATTGTTTTGTTCTTCTTGTACTTTTCTATACCATTCTGATACGTGTTGATACAAGCCAAAATTAAACTGCAACTCAAAAAATTCAGAATATGTTGCTATTTGAGAGTATTCGCAATGGACATAAAGATGGATATAGTTAACATAAATATTATCTTCAATGAAATTCGTATCCATTCCAAACCACGTATTGGCTAAATGAATATGCACTTGTTCCGAACCACGCCCTATGACTTCGTAAACTTCATTTCTATCGAAATGTAACAAGAATTGTCGATTCATTAATGTAAAAATCGTACAATAACCCAACGTTATGCCACCATTTATTTCTCTGTTTTTATGCAGGGTAATTCGTTGTTGGGTGTACATTCTATTTTTACTATTTAACGCTAAATTTTTTCCTCTATAATTTGTGATTAATTCTCCATCTTGCGCTATAGGATCCCTTACTTTTATCATATTTTATTGGTTGTTTGAATAGTATAAAATAATTTTTAATTCAATTAAAAAGCAATTTTGAAATATGCTTTCTTAAACATCACCAGTGAATTTCAAATTCTTCTAGAAATTCAGCTAGTGGAGCATATTCATAGTGCAACCATAAAGTCATACTTTTTACAGAAAAGTTGCCAGTGATTGTTAGAGGTTTTGTATCAATGTAAGAAGTAGTCAATAAAGTGTGCGTTTCCTCAGACTTTTCTTTAAATACTTCATAAAGCGTTTTGTGTTCGGGTACTATTAAAAATAGCCGATTTAATAATTTTATCTCAAAACAATTTCGAAGCAATTCACCACTACTGATTACTTTTTCATTTAAGAATTTTGAACGTTGAAAAGTCAATTTATTTTTAGTAAAATATTCACTTTCATTTTCACCTAAATATCTTGTAAATACATCCATAATTTTATTATTTATCCATTAATACTTTTTTCTCCATCGCTGTCAATTGCTCCATCCCAACCAAATTAATTTTATCCAAAACCTCATCAAGGGTCAATTCAATTTCTTGATCAAAAGTGAAGGGTTTGATGTAATCAAATAGCATGTCTTCAAAATTCAGATTATAATGAAAATGATGTAGGGGTTGGCCATCCATTTTAAAACTAAATCCCATAATGTATTTTTCTACAATGTACATTCTTGATAGTTTTACTCTGTTTAAATAGCCTCCACCTTCATAATGCATTTTAAATTCCTCCAATATGGCTTTGAATTTATCGTTGAATGGCGAGAAAAAATCCCGTAAAGTGAAACCAAGATCCAACACATCAATGCAAATAATATGATTGGTAAAATTTGGGAACATCATTTCTTCATCATCATCGTCTTTGAACTTTTGAAAAGAAAGCAATTCAAAACCAATTTTGGCTTTGGTTCTGTTGTTATTGAAAATCCAATCGATAATCACCGAACGATAGGGCTCGATTTCATGTAATTTGATCGGAATACAGAATTCTACAAATTCGCTTTGAACATAATCAGGGATGTGAATCGTTCTAAAATCATTTTTCTGAGCGGTTCCGAAAAAAAAATCGTCAATGATAAAGATAAATCGCATCGGATTTTCTTCATTTTGATCTAAAATACGATACTTGATGTAATCTGTGGTGCAATTAGCCGTGATAAAATCTGTTGTTGAGCACCAATGTTCAAAATTTTCAACAGTTGAATTTTTTAAATCTAAAGCAATAATTTTGTGATGTTTTGGCATAAAAAAATGGTTTTAGGTTGGAAAATTTTAAATATATCTAAACATTTTTGATATTCCAAGACATTAATTTAAAAAGTGTTGAAAAAAAATTTTTATGTTAAAGTTTCGTACTTTTTAATAAAAAATTGGTTTTAGACTTTAAGTTAAGAAATAAAAAAAACCTAACTCACAATAATTAGGTTTTACATATTACGATTAATCAAGTATGCAACACCTAAATCAATTAAGAGAAATAAGTAGAATAGAGTTTATTTTAACTACAACTTTACTTTTCAATTTTTTTCATTAGCAAGAACCAATCGAGTAGTTTTTGGGTTGATAAAGAAAAAATTATAAGGACGTTTTTGATGTATTGACTTTCTTTTTAAAAAGATAAACAATGAGTAGTTCGGCTACTAGTAAATTAAAAATCCATCCCAACCATGAAACAATTTGATAAGTATCCATAGGCAAAGGTTGAAATAAAAATACGATTATGAATTTAAAAAGTCGCAACGAAATAGCAGATAATGTTAAGGCAAAACTTCTGATGGCAAATTTTTGATGGCTTATGAAATCCAACTTTTTGGCATAAAAAAAAGACAGATAAGTAAACAGCATCCACAAGAGGGATAAAAGAATAAATGCTGTTTGAGCAATTATTCCACCATTTGCATAATAACTCATGATTAAACCAGATGGTCCAGAAAATAATAAAAGGATTAAAATATAGCATTTTCCAACCATTCTATGCAACGATGTATACTTTTTTCGGATAAAAGAAGAGAATTGTATCCACCCAAAAGCAACTAAAAATATACTTGTGTACACATGGGTAAAAAAAGCAATTTTATAATGAAAAAGCTGAATTTCATTTTGTTTAATTCTTAAAAAAGCAACATCAAAATCTAACGGAATGTATTGAATAGTAATCAAAAACAGCAAATACGAAAAATAGTAAATGTACTATTTTTAGACAGTTTAAATAATTATATTTTCGTAATTTTGCACCTCAAATTTTAAAAAAGTAATATAATGGAAAACGGAATATATGCTAAATTCAACACGCCAAAAGGTGCAATAGTAGTAAAGTTGACACATGATTTAACACCCGGAACAGTGGGAAATTTTGTGGCTTTAGCAGAAGGAAATTTAGAAAACACAGCGCGTCCGCAAGGACAACCTTTTTATAACGGACTGAAATTTCACCGTGTGATTCCTGATTTCATGATTCAAGGTGGCTGTCCTCTTGGCACCGGAACGGGTAATCCAGGTTACAAATTTGACGATGAATTCCATCCTTCACTCAAACACAATCGTCCTGGCGTTTTATCGATGGCCAATTCTGGACCGGCAACTAATGGTTCTCAGTTTTTTATCACACACGTTCCGACGGATTGGTTGGATAATAAGCACACTGTTTTCGGACATGTGGTAGAAGGGCAAGAAACAGTTGACGCAGTAGCACAAGGCGATGTTTTAGAATCGGTAGAAATTGTGAGAGTAGGAGAGGAAGCTCAAAATTGGAATGCTGTTGAAGCTTTTCGTGTTTTTGAAGGTTCTAGAGCCAAACGAGAAGCAGCCGAACGAGAAGCAGCCGAGGCTAAAATGGAAGAAATTGCGGCTGGTTTTGAAAAAACGGCTAGCGGCCTGAGATACAAATTAATCAATAAAGGAAGTGGTAAAAAAGCCGAAGCCGGCAGAACAGTTTCGGTTCACTATACAGGTCAATTACCTGATGGTAAGGTGTTTGATTCTTCTTACCCAAGAAAAAAACCAATCGAGTTCCCGCTCGGAAAAGGTCACGTAATAGCCGGCTGGGACGAAGGTATTGCCTTGTTAAGTGTAGGAGACAAAGCGCGATTTGCTGTTCCGTCTCATTTAGCTTATGGTTCGGCTGGAGCAGGAGGTGTCATTCCGCCAAACGCCAACTTGATTTTCGATGTGGAATTAATGGATGTAAAATAATACACGTTAATTAAAATACAATCCCGATAACTTTGTGTTGTTGGGATTTTTTCTTTTTATAGATTTGTAAGAATTTCAACCCAATTATCATGCGTTTCTTCATTTTACTTTTAATGGTAGGTGTTTACTCAGGCAAAGCCCAACAGCATTGCGGTTACGATTTTTCTTCTTTTTTTGTGTTGCACATTCACGAAGAAGGGAGTAAAGAAAATATTCCGAATTTAAAAGTGACTTTAATTGACTTTTTTGGAAACGAATTGGTCAATACTGGAAATAAATACAGTTGGTCGGACCGCGACAAAGTGATGCAGTTTTATGAAAATTATAAGATTGATAGCAAAGGCACCAAGTTGCCTCCTGACACTACGGATGAAAAAGCACGGTGGTATTTTCCTTACGCAAAAGCAACCTACATCATTGCTGTTTCAAACGACTTTCCTGTAGATGGCATTAGGGTAAAAATTGAAGATATTGCTGATAAACCTGTTTTTCAAACACAAATTATTCCGTTGTTTGTAGGAAATTTATATGTGCTGTGTACCACACAAGCCGCAAAAGCCCATCAATTTGGTGCACGAATCAACAAACCTGTAGATGTGGTTTTGAAGCGGAAGTGATTTTGTCACTTATTTAAACAGATTTCTTTAAATATTGTTTTGTTATTGATACGAAGGAGAACCCGAGCGCTTTGCTCGAATAGGCTAAGCAATCTTATCAAATGTGTAGCAATATCAAAGATTCCTCGTTCGTCGGAATGACAATTAAACCGCTAAAGTAAAAGAAAATCTTATTTCATTATAATTTATGCAAACTATAAGAGATACAACAATAAGACAAAAAAAAATAAACGTTACTTCCACTTAATGCTACAACCTACACTTGGTTTTTGCGGAAATGCAAACGTTCGGTTATAAATAACGCTATCAATGGCATTTCTTAAATCACTTCCGCTAGTAGGAATTCCGTTTCCAGGTCTTGAGTCGTCCATCTGACCTCGGTAAACTAATCGGTCGCGTGAGTCAAATAAATAAAAATCAGGTGTGCAAGCGGCGTCAAAGGCTTTGGCTACTTCCTGCGTTTCATCATATAAATAGGGAAATTCAAAATTATTTTTAAACGCAAATTCACGCATCAATTCAGGGCTGTCTTGTGGATATTTCGCTACATCATTGCTCGAAATGGCTGCAATTCCTAGACCTTGAACGCGATAATCATTAGAAATCATCACTAATTCTTCTACAATGTGATGCACAAACGGACAATGATTGCACATAAAAATAATTAATGTGGCCTTAGCGCCTTTTACCTCTTCAAATGAATAATGAAAATTAGAATTGGTATCTTTTAAGTAAAAATTAGGAGCTTGTGTGCCTAATGCTAGCATGTTTGACAAGGTTTGTGCCATGATTTTTTTATTATTTGTAGCTAAAAGTACTAAAAAAAATCAATTCAAAAAACTATATTTGGATGGATGTTAAAAGCGCTGTTATGGAAAGCAAAAATAAAATAGAATGGGCTGATTTTGAAAAAGTCGATGTAAGAGTTGGAACGATAATCGAGGTGCATGATTTTCCTGAGGCCAAAAAACCAGCCTACCAGTTGTATATTGATTTTGGTAAAGATGTAGGGATTTTAAAATCTTCGGCACAAATAACCAAAAGGTATTCCAAAGATAATTTATTGCATCGGCAAATTATAGCGGTGGTAAACTTTCCTAAAAAACAAATTGGAAAATTCATGAGTGAATGTTTGGTTTTGGGAGCGGTTGAGCAGGAAGGCGATGTTGTTTTGTTGCATCCTGACTTTAGCGTTGAAAATGGAACTCGAATGGCATAAAAAAACCTAAAAAGCACTTGATTTTTAGGTTTTTCGGGGGTTTATTGGTTGGTTGTAATGTACTCTTTAAATGTCTTCAAAGCTGATATCAGTGAAGTTCGACAATTTTGGTTCGGCTGCTAGTTTGTTTTCTTCTCGTTCCGATAAAAATTCTTTCTTGTAATCTTTTTGATGCCGTTCTGAAATTACTTCTTCACCTTTGTGGTTTAAAACATACGAGGTCATTTCTTCTAAAATTTCAGCAAAGGCAGAAAAATCCTCTTTGTATAGATAGATTTTGTGTTTTTTGAAATGAAAAGAACCATCTTCTTCAGTGAATTTTTTGCTTTCAGTAATCGTAATGTAATAATCATCCGCTTTGGTAGCTCTCACATCAAAGAAATACGTTCTTCTTCCAGCTCTTAAAACTTTAGAAAAAATTTCTTCTTTTTCGGTCATATCGTGTTCTCTCATAATGCAAGTAGGTAATTTTTTATTCCTTTTTTTCGTATTCAAAAATCATAAAAAAAAGTTTATTTACCAACATTTAAAGTATTTCTTTTTCAGAAAGTTGTTTATTATAGAGCTCTTGATAGTAGCCTTCTTGTTTTAATAATTGATTATGAGAACCTTGTTGTATCACGCGTCCTTCGTCGAGAATGATAATTTGATCGGCATTTTTGGCCGAAGACACACGGTGTGTTACAATAATGGTAGTTTTATCCTTACAAAACTCGAGTAAATTATTCAAAATTTGCTCTTCGGTTTCGGTATCTACCGCCGATAACGAGTCGTCGAGCAATAAAATTTTTGGATTTTTGATGATGGCTCGTGCAATAGAAACACGCTGTTTTTGTCCACCCGAAAGGGTAATACCGCGTTCGCCCAAGACGGTTTCGTATTTAAGAGTAAAGCCCATAATATTGTCATGCACTACGGCTTTCTTGGCAGCATCAAATACTTCTTCGTTGGTGGCATTTTCATTCCCGAATTTGATGTTATTTTTTATGGAATCCGAAAAAAGAAATGCATCTTGTGGTACCGCGCCAATACTGTTGCGTAAATCATAGAGGTTGAGGTCTCGGATATCTGTTCCGTCAACGGTAATTTTTCCTTCTTTTACATCATATAATCTGCTGATTAAGGAAATTATAGTTGATTTTCCTGAACCGGTTTTTCCTAAAATAGCCAGTGTTTTTCCGCTTTCTAAACTAAAACTAATGTCTTTTAGGGCGTCAATATTAGTGTCTTCATACGTAAAGCTTACGTTTTGAAACGATAAAGCACCTAAGATGGGTGTTGAAACTGTGGTGTTATTTTTAATTTCAGGTTCGATTTTTAAAAATTCATTAATGCGTTTTTGTGATGCTTCTGCTTCTTGTACCATAGAAGAAACCCAACCTAAGGAGGCTACAGGCCAAGTGAGCATGTTTACGTATAGAATAAATTCGGCAATGATTCCGATATTCGAAATCGTTCCATTGATGTACATCATTCCTCCGAAGTAAATGACAACTAGATTACTTACACCAATCAAAGCCATCAATAAAGGCCCAAAAAATGAGTTGATTTTAGCCAAACTCATGCTCTTTTGTCGACTTTCTTCTGATAAACTTTCAACATTTTTTTGTTGTTTATCTTCTAATGAATACGCTTTGATAACCCGAATGCCCGAGAAAATTTCCTGAGAAAAAGTAGATAAATGAGATAAATTTTGCTGAAAGAGCGTACTTCTCGCATTGATTTCTTTGCTTAATTTAAAAATGGCGTAAGAAAGAAATGGCAGTGGTAAGAGTGTATATAAGGTAAGTCGTGGCGAAACATTATACATGTAGCCAATGACAATCGCAAATCGGATGATTGTGTTTATGGAATACATCACCGCCGGGCCTACATACATTCTTACTTTTCCTACATCTTCGCTGATGCGATTCATCAAGTCGCCGGTTCTGTTTTTTTTATAAAAATTTTGCGTCAGTACTTCGTAGTGTTTGAAAACCTCATTTTTTAAATCAAATTCTACCAATCGAGACATTACAATTAAGGTCTGTCTCATCAAAAATGTTAAAACTCCAGCAATAAGCGTGGTGATGATAATGAATATGATGTTGTGAAGTAACTCTGCTGCAATCGTTGTTTTATCAACTGTGCCGTTTACAGCCATTGAGTTTTCAATCGCTTCGAAGGATTGACTGATTAATTTAGGGGTAAAAAGCATGAATATTTGCGCAACAATTGTTATGATAATTCCTAACAAAAAGCGGTATTTGTATTTTACAAAATATTTATTCAAATGTTGTAGTTCTTTCATGATGTGTTAAATCAAAATATCAATTAGTAGGTATAAGAGTTAAAATAATGAGCAATTATAAATTATTGTATTCGATAAAATTCGGCTATTGATTATTAAATTGCTAATTAAAAGCAAATTTATTGCAATGTTTTAAATAATGCATTATTTTTGTACTGTCTTTTTAAAGAAGTCATAAATTTTTAAATTTTGCATCTATGATTACAGAAGTATTAAAGCCTAGCGAATTGTACAAAGTGGATCCTGTATTTGGTCAAGTTTCGTTTGACAATCACGAACAGATTGTTTTTTGTAACGACAAAGATACAGGTTTAAAAGCAATTATTGGTATTCATAACACTACTTTGGGACCTGCTTTAGGCGGTACGCGAATGTGGAATTATGCAAATGAGTGGGAAGCATTAAATGATGTTTTGAGATTATCTCGTGGTATGACCTTTAAATCAGCTATTTCAGGTCTAAATCTTGGCGGCGGAAAAGCAGTTATTATAGGTGATTCTAAGGTAGACAAAACGCCAGAAATGATTAAAAAGTTTGGTCAATATGTAAATTCACTTAGCGGAAAGTACATTACGGCAGAAGACGTAGGAACTACTACTGAGGATATGGACAATATCAAAACCGTAACTAATTTTGTTACCGGTATTTCGCAAAGCAAAGGAGGTTCAGGAAACCCTTCTCCTGTAACGGCTTATGGCGTATATATGGGTATGAAAGCTGCGGCAAAATTTAAGTTTGGAACCGACAATTTAAGTGGCAAAAAGATTCTAGTACAAGGTATTGGGCATGTAGGCGAAACATTGGTGCAATATCTCACGAATGAAGGTGCTTTGGTACAAATTACGGATTTAAACCAAGCTCGTTTAGAGGAAGTTAGTGCTAAATACTGTGCTCATATTTTTGCAGGAAATGACATTTACACAGCAGATGTAGATATTTATTCGCCTTGTGCTCTTGGTGCAACCGTAAATGATGAAACCATCAATAAATTAAAAGCTAAAGTTATCGCCGGAGCTGCCAATAATCAGTTGGCCAATGATGCTATTCACGGTCAGATTCTCAAAGATAAAGGTATTGTTTACGCGCCAGATTTCTTGATTAACGCCGGAGGTATCATTAATGTGTATGCCGAAATCGTAGGTTATGACAGTGCAGAAGCAATGAGAAGAACCGAAAATATTTTTAATACTACTTTAGAAATTTTAAACTTTGCTGATTTAAAAGGTATTACAACACAAGATGCGGCAATGCAATTGGCTCAAAAAGTGATTGACGATAGAAAAAAAGAAATAGCCTCTAAATAAGAAGCATTTTCAATATTATTATTTATTTTTGCAAAGCGAAAGAAACCCTCTTTCGCTTTGTTAATTTTATAAAAGTTCTTATTTGTGTTAAACAGAAGACATATCCGTGTAAAAGTAATGCAATCCATCTATGCATTACACCAAAGTCAGTCGGGCGATCTTGAAAAAGAAGAAAAATTCTTACTTTACAGCCTAGAGCATATTCAGGATTTATACCTATTAATGATTTCTACTTTGGTTGAGGTAGTAAAAACTGAAAAAGTTTTTTTACATAAATCGAGTCAAAAACACCTTGTGACCAAAGAAGAACGCGATCCGAATAACAAATTCATCAACAATAAGGTTATCCAACTTATAGCAGAAAGCCAGCACATTAATAACGCTATCGAAACTAGAAAAATTGAGAATTGGCAAGTGCACGATGATTATATCCAGCTACTTTTACGATCCATTAAAGAGAGTGCGTTTTACGAAAACTACATGCACAACCGAGTGAATGATTTTCAGGAAGACAAACAATTTGTTATAGACATTTTCTCAGAAATAATCGTTCCAAACGAGAAGTTGTACGATTACCTAGAAGACGATAAGCTCACTTGGGTAGACGATATTCCGTTAGTGAATACCGAAATTGTAAAACAAATCAAAGCACTTAAACCTTCTTCTGAACTCAGAATGCCGCCTTTGTATAAGGATATTGAAGACAAAGATTTTGCCAAGAATCTATTCAGAAAAACGGTTTTAAACGAGAAAGAGCTTGCCAAACAATACGTTGATAAAACCCCCAATTGGGATACCGAACGAATTGCCGAAATAGATACCATTATTTTAAAAATGGCTATTTGTGAGTTTCTTAAATTTCCATCAATTCCCGTAAAAGTAACCATAAATGAATATCTCGAAGTGGCCAAAGAATATTCTACGCCTAAAAGTAGTATTTTTATCAACGGAATTTTAGATAATTTAGTCAAAGAATTTCAAACTAATAATATACTGTTAAAAACAGGTAGAGGTTTAATGTAATACCATCAATATGAAGTTTAAAATAATCACAATCGTTTTAGCAAGTACGTTTATTTTTTCGTCTTGCAAAAAAGAAGCGGAGGCCACTGTTCCTGCCGAAGTAAACACAAATAGTGCCGTAAACCAAGAGGAAATTACGGCAGAAAAAACAATGGTAGACCCGAATCAGAAATTCCCAAAAATGGAATTTACGCAGCTCGAACATGATTTTGGCACCATCAGTCCAGATAAAAATGTAGAAACCACTTTTGAGTTTACCAATACAGGCGAAGCAGATTTATTGATAGCTACGGCAGTGGGTTCTTGCGGTTGTACAGTGCCAGAATATCCTAAAACACCTATTGCTCCAGGAGAAAAAGGAAATATAAAAGTGTCATTTAGCCCACAAGGAAAAACCGGAATGCAAAATAAAACGGTAACCTTGACCACAAATACTTTAGCAGGAACGGAGCTTCTGACAGTTAAAGCTAATATCGTTCAATAATTAATTAAAACTAACTCAATACAATGGAAGATTTATTTCAATTTTTACCTTACATCTTAATGATTGGTGTGTTCTATTTTTTAATCATCAGACCACAACAAAAGCGTGCCAGTGCCGAAAAAGCATTTGAAAGCCAATTAAAAGCAGGAGACAAAATCATTACTAAAAGCGGAATTCATGGCCGTGTGTCCGAAGTTTCAGAAAAGACCATCATTATCGAAACCATGTCTGGAAAGTTAAAACTGGAGCGTTCGGCAGTTTCGATGGAAATGAGTTCGAAATTGAACGAAAAACCTGCTGAGAAAAAATAATTTTTTTTTGGAATAATTCACAAAAAACCGAGTTGATACAGCTTGGTTTTTTTTTGCACAAATTTTATGATATTCGTGCAATTATGCGAATGAATTATGTATATTCAGAAAAAAAAGTACCTTTGTATACCATTTATTTTACATAGTCATGATTGCAACCCAAACTACTGCTGCTACTTTTTTAGAAACGTATTTTCAAAGATTTCGAGAGAACATCATTGGTATCAATCAAGAGTTTTCGTCTCCCTTTGGCACAAAAAAAATTGTGTATACTGACTGGACGGCCAGCGGTAGATTATACCATCCTATCGAACAAAAATTGGTAGAAAAGTTTGGTCCATTTGTAGCCAATACCCACACCGAAACTACGGTTTCCGGCACTGCCATGACAATGGCTTATCATCATGCTCGAAAAATTATTAAAAATCACGTCAATGCCAATGCCGATGATATTTTAATTACTGACGGAACCGGAATGACGGGTGTTATCAATAAATTTCAACGTATTTTAGGTTTAAAAGTACCCGAAGATTTGCAGGATTTTGTGCAAATTCCGCAAGAAAAAAGGCCAGTGGTTTTTATCACTCACATGGAACATCATTCTAACCAAACCACGTGGCTCGAAACCATTGCAGACGTAGTCATTGTTCCTTCTTGTGAAAAAGGCTTGTTTTCTATCCCAAATTTCGAAAATTTACTACAAGAATACAGCAACCGAAAAATTAAGATTGCCTCCGTAACAGCCTGTTCGAATGTAACGGGTATCAAAACGCCTTATCACGAAATTGCCAAAATCATGCATCAAAACAACGGTGTTTGCTTTGTAGATTTTGCTTGTTGTGGGCCGTATGTAAACATTAACATGCATCCAGAAGACGCTGAGGCCTATTTAGATGCAATTTTTCTTTCGCCACATAAATTTTTAGGCGGGCCAGGCACTTCGGGTGTTTTGGTTTTCAATAAAAAATTGTACAAAAACATGATTCCTGATAATCCAGGAGGCGGTACCGTGAGCTGGACCAATCCTTGGGGAAAACACAAATATTTAAACAATATTGAAGAACGAGAAGACGGCGGTACACCTGGATTTTTACAAGTGATAAAAACAGCTCTTGCCATTCAATTAAAAGAAGAAATGGGTGTGGAAAATATTTTGAAACGCGAACATGAAATTGTAGAACGAGTTTTTGATCGATTTGAAACCATCCCTAACCTTCATATTTTAGCTGGAGAACACAAAAACAGATTGGGTGTAATCTCGTTTTACATCGAGGATATGCATTTTAATTTAGGCGTAAAAATTTTAAACGACCGATTTGGTATTCAAACCAGAGGAGGTTGTAGTTGTGCCGGAACATACGGACATTATTTGCTTCATGTAGATGAGGAACGTTCAAACGAATTGACCTCAAAAATTGATTCAGGCGATTTAATTTTGAAGCCAGGCTGGATCAGAATGTCCATTCATCCAACTATAACAAATGCCGAAATAGACTACGTTACCGATGCTATCAGCGAGCTTGCTCAAAATCACAAAGAGTGGAGCAAAGATTATCAGTACAATGCTTCCTCAAACGAATTTAGCCACAAACAAGCCACTTCATTCGAAAAACAATTGGTAGAAAGCTGGTTTGAATAGATTAATTGACCTCTACATTTTCCATAACTTGGGTAGATGAGGTATTCTTTTTCTTGCCAATATGTTTCCATCGCTTGTGGGTCCAGAAGTAATATTCAGGGGCTTCGAGAATTTGTTTTTCTACCTCTTTCAAAAATAAAGAAGTAACCTCATAGTCAGGATAGTCTCTTGGGTTTTCTACTAACGGCATTAAGGTAGCTTCATAAAAACCGCGTTTTATTTTACTTACACGAACAAATAAAATGTTCATATCCAGTTTTTTAGCTAGCATTTCAGCACCGGTATACACAGGCACTTCGTGTCCCATAAATGTATCCCAATAACGCGCCTTTATAAGTTGAGGCGATTGATCACTGGCAAAACCATAAAATGCTTTCACATCCATTTTCTGATTGTATTCCATCAAATCAACCGTTTTTTTAGTCTCAACCAACTCAGCGTTGAGTCTTGATCGAATGTCCCGCACAAGTTTATCAAAATACTTGTTGTTGATTCGTTTATAGATACCAATACTTTTATAGTTGATTTTATTGGCAATATTAATCAACCATTCCCAACTGGCATAATGTGCACACATCAAGATAACGCTCTTGTTTTTAGCCTCGTATTCTTTGATTAAATCGATATTGGTTATCACAAAACGACTATTAATTTCTTGTTCAGAAATACTCATTGTTTTGATCATCTCTAAAAACATATCGCACATGTGCTTGTAAAATTTCCGTTCTACATCCAATTGTTCGCTTGGACTTAAATGCGGAAGCGTTAAGGCAATATTACCTCTTACCGTTTTCTTTCGGTAACCAAAAACGGTATATACCCAAAAACAAATAAAATCAGAAAAAATATATAAAATCCGAAATGGTAAAATCGAAATGAACCACAAAATAGGGTACATCACTACAAAAGCAATCAGCTGCATAATGAAGAATAAATTTCTGCAAATATACTTTATATTCTTGTTAATTCAGTCAGTTTTACCTTTCGTAAACGCTCATTTGCCTAAATTTGCAACTTACAACCTATACTTATGAACTCAACGCTTATTGCAATAATACTTGCCAACGTACTTTTTAGTTTTAAAGGATTCAATGATTTATTTTTTTTTAGAAAATACGACTTTCACATCGGGAGTATTCGTGCCGGTGAACAAATCAGAATGTTTTCTTCTGCTTTTTTACATGCCGACATAGGCCATCTGTTTTTTAACATGCTAACCCTGTATTTTTTCGCTCCCGTAGTCATGGCGTATTTTGGTGAGCTAACTTTTGTACTGATTTATATTTCGAGTTTGCTTTTTGGAAATTTACTCACCTTGTATTTACACAAAAATGATTTAAGTTACAGAGCCATTGGCGCTTCTGGTGCCGTAACAGGTATTTTATATTCCGCCATTTTGTTACAACCCGATATGATGCTGGGTATATTTTTTATCATTCCAATGCCGGCCTACTTGTTCGGAATTCTCTATTTATTGTACTCTATTTATGGAATGAGAGCCCAAAATGATAACATCGGCCATACGGCTCACTTTGGAGGTGCCATCGGGGGATACGTGTTTACAATCATCAAACAGCCTGAAATGCTTGTAGAAAATACCCTTATGGTGGTGCTTTTAACCATCCCAATAATCATTTTATTCATCATGGTTAAATTAGGAAAATTGTAATGGCATACATTTTGACTACAATCAATGACAAACAAAAAAAAACAGATTATCATGAAAAAGAATGTAATTATCGCCCTCACTTTTTTTATGGCTTTGAGCCAAATTCACGCCCAAGAATCTAAATCCTTAGTTACTGTTACCGGCGAAGGTAAAGTAAAAGTAGTGCCAGATGAAGTAAGCGTTTCGGTTTCTGTAGTTTCAAAAGGAGTAAAGGCAACTGATGTAAAGAAAGCGAACGACAGCAAAATTGATGCTGTTTTAAAATATCTAAAGAAAATGGGTGTTGCGGCAGCCGATTTTCAAACCAAATGGGTTTCTTTAAATGATCAATACGATTACGAAAAGAAAAAGCACAATTATGTAGCCAATCAATCCATCCAAATCTTATTGAGAGATTTATCTAAGTATGATGAAATCATGGAAGGATTGGTTGATGCTGGAATTAACAAAATTGAGCAAGTTGAATTTCAATCGTCAAAAATAGAGTTGTATAAATCGGAAGTCCGAAAATTGGCTGTGCAAAATGCCAAAGTCAAAGCCCAAGATTATGCCGGTGCATTAGGTCAGAAAATTGGTGTAGCTTATACCATCACGGAAAATTCTGCAGATAATTTTGTCGTACCGCGATATGCCATGATGGACATGAAAATGATGGAAGAGGGACCTCAAAGCAATGAAACACTCGCTCCTGGAGAAATCGAAATTACAGCTAATGTGTCGGTTAGTTTCTTTCTGTTCTTGTAAATAGATGTCATTTTAAAAATAAACAGCCTTTCAAAAATCAAATTGAAAGGCTTTTTTTTTTACTTTTTAAAATCCACAGAAAGCGAATTAACGCAATATCGCTGTCCAGTTTCAGTGGGTCCGTCATCGAAAACGTGTCCCAAATGACCGCCACATTTGGCACAAACAATTTCAGTGCGAATCATGCCGTGCGAAGTATCTTTTATGTAGGCTACTTTTCCAGGAATCGATTCGTCAAACGAAGGCCAGCCACAATGGGCATTAAATTTCGAGCTGCTTTCAAAAAGGGCTTCTCCACAACCGCCACAACAATAAGTTCCTTTTTCAAAATGCAAATTATATGCTCCAGAATGAGGCATTTCAGTTCCTTTTTGGCGTAAAATGCGGTAGCGTTCTAAACCCAATTGGGCTTTCCATTCTTCCTCAGTTTTGTTGATAGTGTAACTCATGGTTATATTCTTTATTTTTTAGCTGCAATAAATTTAATTGAAACTGAATTGGTACAAAAACGCTCGCCAGTGGTATCTCTTGGGCCATCGTCAAAAACGTGCCCTAAGTGACCTTGACAATTTGAACACATAACCTCCGTTCGAACCATGCCGTAACTTGTGTCTTTCTGGTAAATGACCGAGCCTTCGATGGCACGATCAAAAGAAGGCCAGCCACAATCGGAATCGAATTTCGAATCTGATGTAAAAAGAATTTGTTCGCATGCAGCACACACGTATGTGCCTTCTTCAAACGTGTTCCAATAGGCTCCGGTAAAGGCTCTTTCGGTACCTTTTTCTCGCAATACTTCGTATTGTTCAGGAGTCAAAATGGCTTTCCATTCGGCATCTGTTTTTTTCGAAGCAGCACTCACTTTTGGCTTTGTGTCTTTCTTCGAGGCATTTTGGTTTTGTCCCATACACGCGTTTAAAGCAAAAACTACGGTACATAAAATCAGTATTTTTTTCATGATAGTGTTGTATTATTTTATAAATGCTACTGTTTTTTCAATTACTTTTTCGTCTCCTAAAATTTTTCGGTGGCCTAGTTTTTTCGTAATCATCATCTCACCGTTTTTTAAATGTTTAAAAATATGGTGTGCGGCTCGTTCGGGAACGTCTTCATCATTTTCGTCGTGAACAACGAGTACCGGAATGTGTACGTCCTTTGCAGCTACATACGCAGAAAGGCTGTCCATGGATGTCGTATATTTTTTTTCGAAGTGCTGTTGCAATAAAACTCCTGTGGCAGGTTTTAGTTTGAGTTTCGCTATAAAATCGTCAATGATATCTTTTACCTTATCTCCGCTGCCGATGGTTACCAAATGATTTACCGCAAAACCATCTTTTATGGCATTCAATAACGCCATTCCTCCTAAGGAATGACCTATTGCGGCATGAAAAGCACCATATTTTTTGTCAATTTCTTGTATCGCAGCGATAAATTCGGTCATTATCGTTGCGTTTCCAGCTGCTTTTCCGTGGGCAGGGGCGTCAAAACTTACTACTGAAAATCCTTGATTGATTAGGGTTTCGGCAATTTTGAATAATTGAGTGCCGCGGCCGGACCAACCATGAACGAGCAAAACTTTTTTAGTACCGTCTCCCCACTCATAAACCATGATGTTTTTTTGAATCGAAGGAATTTTCAATACGGTTTGCACCGTTTGATTATCCATGTCGTATTCTCGAAGGGGCATTTTATGCTTGATGGGTGTGGTAAATAATTTGGCCGCAAAGCGTACTGCTAGTCGAGGCGAAACTTTTTCTAAAACTCGAGCGGTCAGTACAATTCCCTTCGGAACACGTTGTGCATTTTTAGCAGACTTTTTTACTTTAGTCATTGTATCTCTGTAAGACGAAAGTTATGTTTTTAGCATCGATTTCAATTGGCAACACTTGAGCATTTAAAACTTTTCTAGCCCTGATTTTCGCACCCAAAAGTACTAGTAACCACCGTTATTTGGGTTTTTATGTTTAAGTGAAATTTCAAAAAAAAATAATTTATTTTTTAAAATTACTAAGTCCCGTTTTTAACCAGCTTTCATACTCACTTGCACTTGTATAACTGATGGTAGGTTGTTTTGGATTTAAATTCTTTTCATTGGTATCAATCAATACATACAAGGGTTGTGTGTTGGTTTGGTATCTTGTCAACATAAAATCGGTCCATTTATCGCCAATGGTTTCAATTTCTGATTCGGTTTCTTTCGAATAAAATTGCTCTTCTTTCGGCAACGGTCTTTTGTCGTCTACGTAAAGTGAAATTAAGACAATATCATTTTTCAACATGGCTAGAATTGGTTCTTCTGACCACACATTATTTTCCATTTTACGACAATTCACACAAGCATGTCCCGTAAAGTCTATCATGATGGGTTTGTTTACTTTTTTGGCGTAGGCCAAACCTTTGTAATAGTCGGTAAAAGCAACAATCTGATGCGGACCGTATTCAGCTCCTTCGGGCAAGGCTTCTGCAGCACCGCCAGAAGAACCGATACCATTAGGGCTTTCGCTGTAGGTCATCGGTGGAGGAAACGCACTGATTATTTTCAACGGAGCTCCCCAAAGTCCGGGAATTAAATAGATGGTAAAAGTCAAAACGAGTAATCCAGTCATTAATCGTCCAACGGAAATGTAAGGTAACGGACTATCGTGTGGCATGGTAATTTTTCCGAAAAGATACAATGCTAATGTTCCGAAAATGGCAATCCAAATTGCGATAAATACTTCTCTTTCAATAAGATGTAATTGAAGTACCAAATCAGCGTTTGACAAAAATTTGAACGCCAAGGCCAATTCTATAAAGCCTAAAAATACTTTAACTGTATTCAACCAGCCACCTGATTTAGGCAATGTATTTAACCATCCTGGAAACATAGCAAACAGCATAAATGGTAATGCCAAAGCCAACGAAAATCCAAACATTCCAACAATCGGTCCGATGCCGCCGATGGATGCGGCTTCAAATAACAACGTGCCTACAATAGGGCCTGTACACGAAAAAGAAACTATGGCTAATGCCAATGCCATAAATAATATGCCAATAATTCCGCCGCGATCTGCCTGTCTATCTACTTTATTGGCCCAAGAATTAGGCAACATTATTTCGAATGCTCCTAAAAATGAAGCCGCAAATACAATCAATAAAATAAAGAAAATCAGGTTGAACCATACATTTGTAGCCAAACTATTTAAAGCATCGGCTCCAAAAATGGCGGTTACAATACTTCCTAAAGCTACATAGATTACAATAATCGAAATTCCGTAAATAATGGCATTTTTAATTCCAGCGGCTTTGGTTTTACTCTGTTTGGTAAAAAAACTTACCGTCATGGGAATCAGAGGGAAAACGCAAGGCGTGAGTAATGCGGCAAAGCCTGATAAAAAGGCTATAAAAAATATCGAAAACAAACCTCTTTGACTAGCGGGTTGCTCTTGTTCAGGTGTAGCGGTAGCTATTTCTTCAGAGGCAATTGCAGCCGAGGGATTTGCCAAAGTTACCGCATTTGCATCGATTTTAGTGTCGCTTGTGTCGGTAATAATTGGGGCTGTTTCCGCTGTTTCGGTTGGTTTAACAGCGGTTTCTTTAACAGCAATCGCCTTCGGAATGGCAAAGGTGAATTTTTCTTTAGCGTTAATACATACTTCTTTACAAACTTGATAATCAGCTTGTACCGAAATACTAGTTAAGGCAGGATTGATGATTTTTACTTTCTGCTTGATGAAGAATTTTCCTTCAAAATAATATTCATCTACACCAAAAGTGTCGTTAAACGCTACTTTATATTTGCTTTCTAATGCTTTACCAATCAATTGATAATTTCCATCCATGTTGGCAAATGAAAATTCAAGCGGAAGTGGTCCGCCGTCGGGAGTAAATTGCGAATACACGTGCCATTCCGGTTCACTTATTCCTTCAAAAACAAGTGTAAATTCAGTGTCGGAATTTTTTTCGATTTTGGAAGTCCATTTTACGGGTTTTAACACTTGAGCGGTCATCAATTGAGCCGTAAAAAAGGCAAGGAGGACGTAAATTATTTTTTTCATTCTACTAAATCAATTTGAACTATTGTTTTGGTTGTGTTACTCACTTTAAATCGTTCATCTTGTCTCATTCCTACAATCCAAACAATTTCAGTACCGGAACATAAAAGCCACGTATTTTCTTTTTCGATGCGGGATAATTTTTCATCTTTAAAAAACTTACTCACTTTCTTTGAACTGCCGTTCATTCCAAGAGGGTAGAAAATATCGCCTGCTTTCCAAGTCCTTATTACTAAGGTTTCAGACAGCTTTTCATCGTCTACAAAGATAGTTTTATTTGTGCAATGAAATGTAGTGGCTACTTTACAAAAAAGGAGTTTTATGTGAAAATTAACGTCTAAAGTGTCTTTCTTAAATTCGTACTGTTCCATTGGTGGCAATTTTTTAGGTGCTACAATAAGCTCACTACGATTTTTTAGTATTTGATAATGCTCGGCATAAACTACTTTTCCAGTTTCGGCAGTGGGTAAGTTGTAGATGTCCTCCCAAGCTGTAAAGCCCAAAGGTTGAAGCCATTGGTATAAATACGCTCGGTAATTGGGTAATTTTTGAAGTAGTTCGATGTTGATTTTTTTGTAATCAGTAGTATCGGTAACTATTTGTTTATAAACCATTGCTGAAGCGTCATCTATCAAGGATTGAGCTTGTTGCAAATTTTTTATAGTTTGCTGGAATGCCTCAGAAAACGAAGGATTCAACTCCTGTAAAATAGGAGTGAGGTGGTGCCTGATTTTATTTCGCACATAAGCATTGGTGGCATTTGAGGCATCTTCCCGCCACGTGAGTTGGTGTTCTTGAGCATAATTTTCAATTTCTTTTTTTGTGAAATTAAATAAGGGTCGAATAATTTTATCGTTCGTCAACGGAATTCCGGTCAGACCAGCAATGCCGGTTCCTCGAGCTAAATTGATAAAAAAAGTTTCGATGCTGTCGTCAATATGATGGGCTGTGGCTATGTGAGTAAAATTTTCTTTATCAAGAAGCTCATAAAAATACGTGTAACGCAATTTTCGAGCAGCCACTTGGGTAGACAATTTAGAATCTTTGGCAAATGTTTTTGTATCAAAACGGGTGGTAAAAAACGGAATGTTTCTTGCTGTACAATATTGATTTACAAATATTTGATCTTGGTCGCTATCGTTGGCTCTAAGGTTAAAATTGCAATGGGCAATGCCAAATTTGAGGTTGCTTTTTAAAAATAAATCAGCCAAAACCATACTGTCAATACCGGCACTTACTGCCAAAAGTGTTTTTTGAGTTACACAATCGGGAAAATGTTCGGCAATATTTTTTTGGAATTTTAAAAGCATGTTCAAAAGTAGTAAAATTCTTGCTTATTCTGTTGCATCGGGGTTTAAAACCAACCGCATGGCACGGGCTTTGAGCAAGCACTCGTTATATTCTGCCTCAGGATTTGACTGAGCCGTGATGGCACTTCCCACCTGAAAAGAAACATATTTTTTACTTTCGTTGTACAAAATACTGCGAATGATAACGTTAAAATCAAAATCGTTTTCAGGTGTAAAATACCCGATCGAACCGCTGTATAATCCTCTTTTTGAAGCTTCTAGCTCTTCAATGCAGTTCATGGCTGCAATTTTGGGAGCCCCCGTCATGCTTCCCATCGGGAAAGTCGATTTTAAAACGTCAACAGCCGAATACTCAGGTTTAAGAGTAGACGTAATGGTTGAAATCATTTGATGCACTTGCATAAACGAATAGATTTGGCACAATTCGGCTACTTGAACCGAATTTTTCTGAGCTGTTCGAGAAAGATCGTTTCGCACTAAATCGACAATCATAATGTTTTCTGAACGCTCTTTCGGGTCGTTGGCTAGATTTGATTTACTCCGTTCGTCTTCTTCTTGGTTTGGAAAACGTCTCGCGGTGCCTTTGATGGGTTGCGAAATACATGTCGTGCCTTCTTTTTTCAGATAACGTTCGGGAGATGCCGAAAGGGCGAAGTGTTTGTTGTTTTTAAAAAAAGCGGCAAAGGGTGGTTTTGAAATGGTATTTAACGCTGTAAAGGTCGAAAGCGGATTTATGGCAGCCTCTTCTGCGAAAAATTCCATACAAAAATTAGCTTCATAAATCACTCCTTTTTGGATGTATTCGAGCATTTTTGACACTTTTTGAATATAATCTGATTTTGAAATTCGTTGCTTAATTTCTAACGCATTTTTTGCAGTTTCTGGTGCTATGTTGAGTTGAACAATGGCTTGAAAATCGGATTCCATTTCGTCGGAACAGAGATTCAAATAGTGAAATTTGATTTGATTTTCTGTAATAAAAATTAGCTTTTGTGGCTGAAAAAAAAATAAATCTGGAAACGCTAGTACATCTTGATTTTCCGATTTTAACTGTTCGGTATCATTTTTCAGTTCGTAGGAAAGGTAGCCGAAAAGCCAATCTTTTGTTGTTTTTTGATAGCTGTTTAATTCGTCAAAGGCATGGCTATAATCGGTTTGGACGGCAGTAAAAGCTTCGGCGGCAAGAACACAATCAAATGTAGCGTAATCGCCTCGATGCTCATTTGAATCTAAAAACACTACTTCTCTAAACTGTTGAGACCAGTGAAGCAGTTGTTTTTTTACGTGTTCAGGATTTTCAATTATTTGTATAAAGGTTGTTCTCAAGTAGGAGGCAATTTTAAAAGTCAAAGTTACGCTAAAACATTTAGCAAAAAAAAACTCCCCAATGATTTGAGGAGTTTTTAAAAGAAAATAGTTTGTTGAAGATTAGTTTTTCAAAAACTTTTTAGTAACTGTTTGTTCTCCTGCGGTAATATTGATTAAATACATTCCAGCAGTCAATTGGCTTACGTTAATTTGTGCGTCAGATATACTGTCAAAAGATGTGGTCATGACTTGACGACCATTTAAATCAACAACTTGTACTGCTGTAATAGCTGCGCTACCAATTGCATTAATGTTTAATACGTTATTTGCTGGGTTTGGATAGATTGAAATTAATTTTTCGTTTGCTGCTATGATATCATTTGTACTTAATAAATCACTTGTAGCAACCGCTCTTGAAATATAATTGTCAAAACGCAATGTTGAAGTAGCTGTATTTGCAGGAACTGGTGGTACAGCTGTTGGGTTAGCTCCAACAATAATTTGTACAAAATCGATTTCTGTAGGAGCTAAATTTGGAATCCAATTGGCTGCTGCTAAGCCGCCTGCTGGAGTAGTTGAATTTGTTCTCCATAAAGTTTGTCCTGTTGTTACATTGTATGAACATCCTATTCTATACCAAGTATTAGCATCCAAAATAATTGGTGTAGCTGCTAGGTTTACTAAAAATGTTCCTTTAGTGGCTCCGTTTTGAAGATAAGCAACTCCTTGAAGCGCTCTAGTATTGGTGGTGTATACAAAACCAATCAGTGTACGTACGGTTGGTACACCATCAACATTTTCGTTTCCATAAAGGCGCATTCCTACTTGAGATCTTGTGTCAGTAATCGGTCCGGTAAAAAAATCGTACTCTAACTCGATTACATTGTTTCCTGTAGTTCGTGCAGCCCAAGCTACGTCTAAACCATTTTTCCACATAAATCGACTACCCTTATCTCCATTTGGACTAATTATCTGTAATCCTTGTGAGGTGTTATTTCCTGCGGCAATTACTTGATAGTTGGTTACACCAGCGTTGTTCGAAGTAGTTGGTGCCGTTCCGTTTGATGAAGCAGTTAGCCATCCACCTTGACCTGCGGTAACGCCAGTAGCATCTGTAGTTACGTTCCCGATAGTTAATCCGTTAAAATCTTCAGATTGCAGCGTTTGAGCAAAAGCAAATGTTGAAGTTACCAATGTTAAAGAAAGTAGAAGTTTTTTCATAAGTACTTATTTTTATAAATTTTCCCAAAAGTACTCAAAATTTTAATTTGAGACCAAATCATTATAAAATATTTAGCAAACTAATTCGATCAGCAAGTTACTTTAAAACATGCATGCTTAGTATTTGATATACGTGATTGATGTTATCGCCGCCTTTGCCAAATTGTTTTTTTATCGGTTCGTCTTCATGGTTGAGCCAAATTTTGAGTTCGGCGTCTAAATCCATAATGCCCGCGCTTTCTTTTGAGAACTTTTTTATACTCGAGTACGGGATGGAAAGGTAGTCTACTTTGGTGCCAACCAATTGTTTTTCGGCTAAGATGATTCGTTTATTGGTAAAAACAAACATATCGCGTATTACTTTAAAAGCGCCTTCAATTACTTCGCCTTCAATTAATAGGGGTTTGAATTCTTTTTCAACTTGTTGTTCATTTGCTTCTGAGGCATTGCCTAAAATGGCATTAAAGAGTCCCATCGTTTTTATTTTTGGTTGTATTTTTCTTTATACTTTTTGTTCAAGTTGCTTTGGTGCGTTTCTAAGCTCACTTTTCTTCCTTGAATAAAGGCGTGTGTCAATTTATTGGTTCTCATGTCTAGAGCGTCGCCTTCGGATATAAATAAGGTCGCGTCTTTGTTGATTTCTAAACTGCCCGTTTGCTTGTCAATGCCTAATAATTTGGCTGTATTTAAGGTTATCAATTGCAGGGCTTTTTCAAGGTCTAAACCGTAAGCGGCACAGGTTCCGGCTAGAAAGGGTAAATTTCGGGTGTTCATTCGTTCCATATCGCCACTGTTTTCAAGCCCTACAATAATGCCTTTTTCTGTTAAAATTTTGGCCAATTTAAAGGGTAAATCATAATCTTGGTCGTCGTTCATCGGCATATCATGAATGCGTCGTAATAAAACGCCAACATTGTTTTCTGCTAATACATCGGCGGTTTTATGTGCATCAAATCCGCCTACGATGACTATTTTTTTAACGCCATTTTGTTTAGCAATTGCAATGCCATCGATAATTTGTTTTTCTTCGTTGGCGTGAATAAATAAGGTTTGACTGCCATCAAACAGTCCTTTTGCAGCCTCAAAAAGTAAATTTCGCTCTTTAGAAACATCAAATAAATAGGCTTGTGCACTGCTAAAGTAACTGTTTATTTCTTCTATTTGTTTGCTGTATTCTTTATTGGCTTCTAAAATTCCGGGTTCAGACCACGTGCCACCTCTTCTAAAAGTAGATGGAAAATTTAAGTGCATACCGTCATTTTCTTTAATCACAGCGTCTTGCCAATGCCAAGCATCCAAATGAACAATAGACGAAGTTCCAGAAATTCTGCCGCCTCGGGGGGTAATTTGCGCCATCAAAATACCGTTTGGTCTTACGGTTTCAATAACTTTTGAGTCGGCATTATAAGCAATAAGGCTTCGTACATTTGGGTTAAAACTACCAATTTCGTCTTCGTCATCTGATGATTTTACGGCATCAATTTCAACCAATCCTAAAGTTGAATTTGGAGCAATGAATCCGGGGTACACGTGTTTTCCTCTGGCATCAATTTTTACATCATAAGCAGAAGGATCAAATTTTACAGTGGTAGCGTCTCCTACCAAGGTAATTTTCCCGTCGTTAAAGCCAATTACACTGTTTTCAATAACGGTTCCGTTACCCAAATGTGCGGTGGCATTTAAAATAATAATCGATTGGCTTTGTTTTGAACCAGGCGTTTGTTGGGCGTTTGAAAGTATCGATATACACAACATCCATACTACTATAAATATTTTTTTTCGCATCTTTTTAGTGTTCTAAAGTATCACAGTGGTAATGTTTTTTCTCTTTTTTCTTAGGCTCTTGGGTGGTTAAGCCTTTGTTTTTTTCTTGTAATAGTTGTCCTATTAGCTCGTTACGTTCTTTTGCAACAGCAGCTCTTTTCGATAAGTCTTTTTCCAAGTCAAAATAAACAACGCCTTCGATGATTGTTTTTTCGGCTTTTGCATAGATAGATAAAGGATGGTTGTTCCACAAAACTACATCGGCGTCTTTGCCTACTTTTATGCTTCCTACTTTATCGTCAATTTGCAATAATTTGGCTGGATTTAAGGTTACAAATTTCCAAGCTTCTTCTTCTGAAATGTTTCCGTATTTAACGGCTTTGGCTGCTTCTTGGTTCAATCGGCGAGACATTTCGGCATCGTCAGAATTGTAGGCCACCACTACACCTTGGTTGTGCATTAACGCTCCATTGTGCGGGATGGCGTCGTTGACTTCAAATTTGTAAGCCCACCAATCAGAAAATGTGGAAGCACCAACGCCGTGTTTCTTCATTTCGTCTGCTACTTTATAACCTTCTAAAATATGGGTGAAAATATTGACTTTAAAATCAAATTTCTCTGCCACCTGCATCAACATTAATATTTCTGATTGCACATACGAGTGGCATGTGATAAAACGTTCTTTGTTTAAAATTTCGGCTAGAGTATGCAGCTCAAGGTCAAATCGTGGGGCAGTAGCTTTTTCTTTTTTCCCCTTTTTAGCATACGATTTCCAAGCCAAATCATATTCTTTGGCACGCTGAAAATAATCTACAAAAACTTGTTCAACGCCCATTCTTGTTTGCGGAAAACGCGTCGGATTGTCAATTCCCCAATTGGCTTGTTTTACATTTTCACCTAGGGCAAATTTGATAAATTTGGGTTGATTTTTATACAACATTTCGTCGGGTTCCATGCCCCATTTCCACTTAACAATTGCCGAACGACCTCCGATAGGATTGGCCGAACCGTGTAACAGTTGCGAAGTAGTCACACCACCTGCCAAATCTCTATAAATATTTATGTCTTCAGAATCTACTACATCTTCAATGGTAACTTCTGCCGTAGAATTATGTCCAGACTCATTCACACCATTTGAAATGGCAATGTGCGAGTGTTCGTCGATTATGCCGCTGGTTAAATGTTTTCCGGTGCCATCAATTGTGGTGGCTGAGGCATCGGTTAGGTTTTTTCCGATGGCGCTAATTTTTCCGTTTTTGATTAATACGTCGGTTTCAGTCAGTATACCTTCTTTTTCATTGGTCCAAACGGTTACATTTTTAAATAATAAGGTTTGTGGAGAAGGTTTTTTATCATTTCCAAAAGGCATGTTGGGGTAGGTTACCGCCATTACTTTATTGATTTCTTCCGCTTCTGGGGTTTCTTTTTCAGGAATAAATGCTGCGACTTTCACAGCAGACCATTTTACTTCTGTTCCGTCAAACAACACGGCTTTGCCACCCAATTTTTCGGAATTCTCGATGTAACCTACCAGTCGTGTAAAGTTTGTTTTGGTGGTGTCTTTTGGTTTGATGATGGTCGAAATCCAGTTGTTACTTACTGTTAACTTCGAATTTATTTTCGTGGAATCTAACGTCGTAATAGTTGATTTTTGCTCGGTAACTTTACCGTCAATTTTCCAGTTATAAGATTCATTGCCAATGGTTAGCGTGTATTGGCCACGGATATCCTTGGCGTCTTTATCAGTGATTATGTATTTATAGCCTTGTACCCAATTTTCGAATACAGTGGTGTTTTTGTCAAAAATAGGTCCCGATGTGATTAAAAAGTTGGCCAAACTTCCGGTTTTCAAGCTACCAATTTCATTGCTTTTTCCTAAAATAGCGGCCGGAATTGTAGTTAAAGATTCTAAGGCTTTGGTCGAATCAAATCCGTACTTGATTGCTTTTAAAAGGTTGGTTCTAAAATCGTCTATTTTTTTTAATTTGTCTGTAGTAAGTGCAAAAACAATTCCGTTTTCGGCTAATAATTTTAGGTTGGTTGGTGCTTGATTCCAAAACCGTAAATCAGAAAGTTCTAATTGATTGGCTAGGTACGGATTAGACACATCAAAACCATCAGGGAAGTTGATAGGGATGATAAACTTGGCGTTGGTTTTTTTAATTTCATCCAAGCGTTCGAATTCGTTACCACTGCCTTTTAGGACATAATTAATGCCAAACTCTTTTCCGATTTTAGAAGCTCGTAAGCTGTTCAATTTATCTTCTGCGGTAAAAATTTGGACTAACTTCTGATTTTTATCGATAGCTTCTAACGACAAATCTTTGGTTACCGAATTGCCGTTTTTATACCAAGCCAGGTCGTGATACATTTGCCTTAGCAAAGCCATAGACCCCATTAATGAGCTTGGATAGACTTGGTTTGTAGCTACACTTCGACTGAATGAAAAATGATTAGAGACTGTTTTGTCCAGCAATCGCGTAGATTTTTCAAAATTATTCAAGGCAATTAATGGTCCTGTGCCTCGTGCCACGCCGTCTTGTTGATGGGTTCCTACCACCCCAAAACCTGCTTTGAGGAGTTCTTCGGCTTTGGCAGTATCGTATTTGAAATTTTCGTAAGCGTTAATTTCGCTTCGAATACTTTCGTTCCAATAATAGCCAATACGTTTGGTGTCGTACAGCGGATTTCGTTCAGTGCTGCGACTTGGTTTTTCAATACCAAAACTGGTATAAATGTCAATAAAAGAAGGATAAACCGATTTTCCTGCCAAATTGATTGTGGTGCAATTTTTGGGAATTTTTACGTCTTTTCCAACACCCACAACTTTACCGTTTTGGATAAGCAAAATACCATTTTCGATAATTTGGGTAGGTGTCACAAAAATTTTAGCGTTGGTAAAAGCCGTAAAATTATTGTTTTTGCTTTGAATGCTTTCGTTGTTCGGAAAATATTCTTGGGCATGAATCACAGAGATAAAAAACAATAAATAGAGTAGTGGTAGCAGTTTCTTCATAGTGTTTTATAAATTTGATATAAATGTAAACAACCAAACTAATTAAATAAGGGAATTCTTTAATTTTAACATTTAGAGGTTCCTTCAAGGAATAAAATGGAGAATGTCCTGGCGTCTGCGATGGTTTAGAAAATCTCTTTTTGGTGAAAATTTTTCTAACGGAGAAGAATTCACAAAAAAAGTTTTTTTTAAACGATAGATTATCCTTGGCGTGTAATTTATTGGTAATCAAATCAATGCTCAGTGAATTGAACAATAAAAACTGAACTGTTTTGTAAAATCAATTTTGTTTTTTCAAAGTAGTAAAGAAATTTTGTTCAGATTTTGCTATTGAGTTCAAAAAAGTAGTATTTTTAATCTAAATAAATTTTTTGCCATGTTAGTAAAAGTGTACGGAAGCGCTGTTTTTGGGGTTGAAGCCACCACGATAACCATCGAAGTGAATGTAGATAAAGGAATTGGCTATCATCTTGTTGGTTTGCCCGATAATGCAATTAAAGAAAGTAGTTACCGCATTGCAGCGGCTTTAAAAAATAATGGCTACGAATTACCGGGTAAAAAAATCATTATAAATTTGGCTCCTGCCGATTTACGAAAAGAAGGTTCTGCCTACGATTTACCTCTGGCGATGGGAATTTTAGTAGCTTCAAGTCAAATTAAAACGGATGATATTGATCATTACATCATCATGGGCGAACTTTCTCTCGATGGGAGTTTGCAACCCATAAAAGGAGCTTTACCCATTGCCATAAAAGCAAAAGAAGAAGGTTTTAAAGGATTTTTTCTCCCGAGTCAAAATGCAAAAGAGGCTGCTATTGTTTCGGGTTTAGAAGTCTATGGAATTGAAAATATCAAAGAAATTATTGATTTTTTTACTGGAAAAGGAACGCTGGAACCCACGGTTTTTGATACAAGAAAAGAGTTTTACAAAACGTTGGACTTCCCCGAATTTGATTTCAGCGATGTAAAAGGGCAGGAATCTATAAAACGTTGTATGGAAATTGCCGCTGCGGGAGGACACAACATTATTTTGATTGGTCCGCCGGGTGCTGGAAAAACCATGTTAGCTAAACGTTTACCCAGTATTTTGCCGCCGATGACTCTGAAAGAGGCTTTAGAAACAACCAAAATTCATAGCGTAGCCGGAAAATTAAAAGAGGTTGGATTAATGAATCAACGACCGTTTCGAAGTCCTCATCACACCATTTCTAACGTAGCTTTGGTTGGCGGAGGCAGTTATCCGCAACCCGGAGAAATTTCGATGGCACACAATGGAGTCTTGTTTTTAGATGAATTACCTGAATTCAAACGTGATGTTTTAGAAGTGATGCGGCAGCCGTTAGAAGACCGAGAAGTGACCATTTCGAGAGCAAAGTTTACAATCACGTATCCATCGTCATTTATGTTGGTGGCAAGTATGAATCCGAGTCCGAGCGGTTTTTTTAATGATCCAAGCGCTCCATCAACTTCTTCTCCGTATGAAATGCAACGCTATTTGAGTAAAATTTCAGGGCCGCTTTTAGACCGAATAGATATACATATTGAAGTAACACCTGTTCCTTTCGAGAAACTTTCTGATAAAAATAAAGCAGAGTCGAGCGTTACTATCAGAGAACGCGTAACTAAAGCACGCGAACTACAAACCATTCGTTTTCAGGAGTTTGATAAAATTAACTATAACGCTCAAATGAATACCAAGCAAATTCGGGAGTTTTGTGCTTTAGATGAAACATCTAATCAGTTGTTGAAAACTGCCATGGAACGCTTGAATTTATCAGCACGAGCTTACGACCGAATTTTAAAGGTAGCCCGAACGATTGCTGATTTGGCTTCCGCCGAAAATATTGAACCCAGCCACATTGCTGAAGCGATTCAGTACCGAAGTTTAGATCGAGATGGATGGTTGGGCTAAAGTTTTTTTATAAGTAAAGCATGTTCCGCGAAGTCTCTGACTTTGTGGAGTTATTAAAAGGTTCTGACCTTGTAGTAACGCACTGAATTTTTGAATTTTACTTTCCTGTAACGATTTTTTTAAATTTCATCGAAAAAAATAGCTAGTAGGATAAATTTACGGATTCAGTCACAGACTGAAAAACACTTCCACGAAGTTATAAACTTCGCGGAGCTGAGATGGATGGTTGGGCTAAAGTTTTTTTACAAGTTAAGCATGTTCCGCGAAGTCTCTGACTTTGTGGAGTTATTAAAAGGTTCTGACCTTTGAAATAACGCACTGAATTTTAGAATTTTACTTTCCTGTAACGATTTTTTAAATTTCATCGAAAAAAATAGCTAGTAGGATAAATTTACGGATTCAGTCACAGACTGAAAAGCGCTTCACGAAGTTATAAACTTCGCGGAGCTGATTATAAACTTCGCGGAGCTTTGAAATTTAAGCGGTACGAATAGGCAACTACAGTTTTTTTGTAAACGTTTTTCTACGCTTATTAATTTTAGGATCAAAATGTTTCCAGATGGCATGAATCGCAGTATTTTCAATGAGTTCAGGCGTTCTGATACATGTTTTAATTCCTTTTTGTGTGAAAGTATCAAAATACTGTTTGAAAATAATAGCCGTAACTCCTCGGTTTTGGTATTCGGGTTGAATGCCAATGAGGTAAAAAAGAACCGTTTTACTGTGTTTTTTTGCTTTCAGCATGTGGTAAAATCCAAATGGGAATAAGCTTCCTTTGGCTTTTTTTAATGCCTCAGAAAAATCAGGCATTACGATGCCGAAGGCAATTAGTTTGTTATTTTCGTCGAAAACAAATTTGATGTATTCCGGATTGATTAAACTGATGTATTTCTTTTTGAAATATTCTTTTTGGCGCTCCGTTACTGCCACAAATGAGGGTAGCACTGAATAGGAATTGTTGAATAAATCAAACATTTCGTCTACATAAGGCATTACATCTTTTATTTTCGTAAAATCTTTGGGTTGAAGTTTGTAGCGTTTTTTGATTAATTCTTGTGCTTTTTCGAAAAATTCAGGTTTCACGTTACTAAATGGAAAAATACTTTCGACGTATTCTTTTTCTGGAACAAAGCCCAACTGTTCTAAATGATTAATGTAATACGGAAAATTGTACCACGTAATCATATTGCCCATTTGATCGAAGCCTTCGGTTAAAACGCCCACTTTATCAAGATTCGAAAAACCCATCGGACCTTCGACATATTCTAAATTATTTTTGTGGCCAAATTCATATACTTTGTCGAGCAAAGCCTTGGTCACATGTACATCATCAATTACATCCCACCACCCGAAACGCACTTTCTTTTTGCCTTGGTGATTGACTTCGTCCCAATTGATGATTGCTGCTATTCGACCTACAATTTTATTGTTTTGGTAGGCCAAATAGAAATGGGCATCGGCATTTTCAAAAAGAGGATTTTGATTTTTATCAAACGAATTTACTTCATCATTAATGAGTGTGGGTACCCAATTGGGTTCATTTTTATACAATCCGAACGGGAATTTTACAAATTCAGTAATTTCTGCTTTTGTTTTGGCTTCTCTAATACTAATCATTATGGTTTTTCTACTTCAATGGTTTCTACTGCGTCTTTTCTTTTCTTCTTTTTTTCTTTTTTGTCTTTGCTTTTTCCGTCTTCTTTACCGCTTTTGATTAAGATAGGCTTGTAGTTTTTGTCAAAACGCCACGAAAGTCCTATTGCACCGCCAAAAAAAGAAGGATCGTCTTTAAAATTTCCGCCTAATGAAGCGTCAATTTGAATATTTTCTTTGAGCAAATAGGCAGCTCCAGCCCGTAAAATAAAGTCTGAATCAAAATCGTTTTGAATACCTTGATTTTCTATAAACCCAGACCATTTTTCACTAAATCCTTTGGTAAAAGTGGCCACATAGCCGTAACTAGCAGTTTCTGATGCTATTCTGTCGGCAATTAAATTAAGTACTAAAACATAACCGCCACTAAACTGATTTTGAGTGATTACCATTATTTTAGGTGCTACAACAGCATCATTTTCAGGAAAGTATACGCTGTTGAGGTTTAAATTGGCACCTGCATATACAGCAACCGCTGGAATAAACTGGCGCCATTTAAACCGCTGATTGGCTTTCCAACTTAAAATATTTACTTTTTCTTCATAGTTTTTGTACGGATCGTAAATCAAGTATTTGGCACCAATGACAAGATCTTTAAAATCCCGCTGATTGGGCATGTAGATGCCGGCCGTTTGTTGGCTATAAAGGTATCGGGCTTCGATATTAAATTCGAGTTGCTCGAAAAAAGCACCATACCGTAAGGCTAAATCTACGCCAAAATTATTGGCTGCTGAACCTAAAACAGCATTTTCTTCTTTGTTGAAAAATACGCCCGATTCTGCTTGAAAAACCGTTTGTCCGACCGAAAAAGCCGATTGTGATTCGCCAGGACGGTTAGAGTTAATAACGTCTGTGTGTTGTGCAAAGACAGGAAATATTCCTAAAAATAAAAAAAGAATGTAGCTTTTAGTTGTTTGAATCATCGATGGTGGTTTTTCAATGGTTGTAAAAATCAAAAGTAGTACAATTTATTAATATTTTATGAAGAAGAATTTATTAAATGAAACGAGATTGATTAAATTTGTCGAAATTTTATATTTTTAATGGAAACAGCATCGTTTACAGGAGTAGTTAAAATCATTGTTTATTTTATAATTGGATATTATATCATAAAATTTTTGGCACGCTTGTTTTTTCCTATTGTGGTTCGAAAAGTAGTTTCAAAGGCAGAAGCTTCATTTAGAGAGCAATACCAAGCTCAACAGCAAAATCAGCACTACAGAAATTCACAAAAGCAATCTTCTAGAGACGAAATTATTATGGATACGGCAAAGAGCACCAACCCAAAATCAACCAAAAAAGTGGGTGAATACGTAGATTATGAAGAAATTGAGTAAGTTTGCATCGTTCTGAGGTACCGAATTATCATTCAGGTACGAACTCAAAAGTACTAATTCTTAAGTTGTATCTATGAAATTTTTTAGTAAATTCTATCCCCATATTTTAGCTTTTTTCGGATTTATTATTGTTGCTCTGTTTTATTTCTATCCCGTTTTGCAAGGCAAAGCATTATCGCAATCGGATATTGTGCAATACACCGGAATGGCCAAAGAGCAAAATGACTTTCGTGCCGCTGAACAAACTGAACCCTATTGGACAAACTCTGCTTTTGGTGGAATGCCTACGTACCAAATGGGTGCTCAATATCCAAACGATTACATTGGTGCCTTAGATGATTTATTGCGGTTTTTACCACGTCCTGCTGATTATCTATTTCTTTATTTTTTGGGCTTTTACGGTTTGCTTCTCGTTTTTAAAGTCGATCCGCTAAAAGCTTTTTTTGGTGCATTAGCTTTTGGGTTTTCTACCTATATGATTATCATTTTAGGCGTCGGCCATAATGCCAAAGCTCATGCTATTGCCTATATGCCATTGGTAGTTGGCGGTGTAATTTTGGTTTTCCAACGTAAATATGTTGTCGGAGGAATCCTCACCATGATAGCTGCTGCTTTAGAAATCAACGCGAATCACTTTCAAATGACGTATTATTTACTTTTGCTGTTGTTGATTATTGGTGTTTTTTACAGTTATCAACTCATCAAAAATAAAGAATTTAAAACACTTTTTACAACACTAGCCATTTTTGCCGTAGCAGGACTTCTAGCAGTGGGAGCCAATGCAGCAAGTTTATTGGCAACCGCAGAATACACTGATTTCAGTATGCGAGGAAAAAGTGAGCTTACTTTTAATCCCGATGGAAGTAAAAACGAAACGACTTCTTCGATGGATTATGAGTACATTACAGAATACAGTTACGGGATAGCCGAGAGTTTAAATTTGATTGCTCCACGATTGTTTGGCGGCGGAAATTCAGAAAAACTCGGCAAAGAATCGCATGTGTATGATTTTATTTCTAAAAAAGGCGCTTCAACTGGAGAGGCTTTGGATTTTACAGAAAGTTATGGTGCTACCTATTGGGGCGATCAACCTATTGTAGCAGCACCTGCTTATATTGGTGCCGTTGTTTTCCTGCTTTTTGTGTTGGCAATGTTTATCGACAAGCGAAAAATAAAGTATGCCTTTTTAATTGGAGCTGTTTTTACGTTGATGCTTTCTTGGGGGAAGAATTTTGCTTTTCTAACTCAATTTTTTATCGATTACGTACCTTTGTATGACAAGTTTCGAGCGGTTTCATCCATTCAAGTGATTGTAGAATTGTGCTTACCTGTACTGGCCATCATGGGATTACAAAGTTTTTTCAAGGCGGAAAAATCCGAACAGATGGAAGCCTTGAAAAAAGTAGCATTTACGAGTTTAGGAATTATTGTTTTCTTATTTGGATGCCAATTTTTATTCGATTTCTCGGGTCCAATTGACGGTCGTTTAGAACAAATGTTTGCACAAATTGGAGAGCCAAATTTTTCTAGCGAATTTATGGACGCTCTCAAAGCCGACCGAATGGCAATGTACACTTCGGATGTTGTACGTTCAGCAATTTTTATGGCATTGGCTCTCGGAACGTTGTGGTTGTTTACCCGAAGTACTTTTTCGCAGTTTACAGCGGTTTTTGTGGTTGGTGTTTTAATGGTGGGCGATTTGGTTTTGGTCGATCGTTCTTACGTAAATACAGCCGGTTTTGTTTCAGCTCGAGAAGTAAAAGAGCCGTTTCAACCTACCGAATCTGACTTGAAAATTTTAGAAGATACCACACATTTTAGGGTGTATGAAGTCAATGGCCGCTTGCAAGCTCGAACCTCTTATTTTCATAAATCGCTTTCGGGTTACAGTGCTGTTCGACCACGAAGAATGGAACAATTATTTAATTATCAAATAGATAACGGAAATATGGAAGTTTTAAACATGCTAAATACAAAGTATGTTATTCAAGTAGATGAAAAAAACCAAGAATATCCGGCATTAAATGATAAAGCCAATGGAAATGCATGGTTTATAAAAACGGTTAAAAAGGTAACTTCGGCTGATGAAGAAATGAAAGCGCTAGAAAAATTCAACTCTAAAGAAGAGGTAATTGTGAATAGTAAAGAGTTTCCTCTGACGCTTGCAGGTACTTATCAAAAAGATAGTTTGGCTCAGATTAAATTGGTTCAATACAAACCGAATTACATAAAATACAGTTCAGAAAACACAAACAAAGGGCTTGGCGTATTTTCAGAAATCTATTATCCAAAGGGTTGGATTGCTACGATTGATGGCAAGGAAGCACCTATTTTCAGGACAAACTATACGCTTCGAGGTTTAGAAATTCCAGCAGGAAAACACACCATCGAATTTAAGTTTGAGCCTGAAGTGGTAAAAACCGGAGGTACTATTGCATTAGTTAGTTGCCTTGGAATGTTACTCTGCATCGGCGGCGGTTTTTATTTTCAGCGGAAAAACGCTTTGAGAGAAGGGATAAATAACCAACTTTGACCTCCTATTGAGATTTCAAAATTGTTTATCTTTGTTTATCTTTTTTTTGAAACGGCGATATCATTTCTGCTAAATTAAATCACGGTGATCTGAAAGAATTCGAGTTGAGACGCATCTCGAAGTTTAAAATTTTTTTATACCAAGAGCGTTTTGAGCGATTAAAGGTTTTGATTGAATTACGGCATCAATTAAAAAATGCAACAAAAATTGGTGCCGGTAAAAAATGTTTCGCGAAATGCTTAGTGGTTGAAAATCAGTGTGCAATGATGATAAACAAGCATTTTCAGTATTGACGATTTTGAGATGAAACAAACGAATTGATTCGTGTCAAGAGGAGTTGATTTTACACTTAATTTTGATGTTAGACTTGCTGTTATAACTTCTACTTTATCATCAAAAACCTAAAAATTTTTAAAAAATATTTTAACCTGAAACCCAAACAAAAAATACTCATCATCGCTTATTACTGGCCACCCGCTGGAGGTCCTGGTGTGCAACGTTGGTTGAAATTCACCAAATATTTGCCTGATTTTGGGGTCGAACCGCATGTTTATGTTCCTGAAAATCCTACGTACCCCATTGTTGATGAAGCTTTGATACACGATGTTTCAGAGAAAGTAATAGTCGTCAAAAAACCTATTTTCGAACCTTACGGTTTGGCGTCTATTTTTTCAAAAAAAAGTACGCAAAAAATCAGTTCAGGTATTATTCCTGTTGCCAAAAAACAATCGTTTTTACAACGTATTTTATTGTTTATAAGGGGAAATGCCTTTATTCCTGATGCCCGAATATTCTGGGTGAAACCTTCTATTTCTTTTTTAGAAAAATACATTCAGGAGCACCAAATAGAAACTATTATTACCACTGGACCGCCTCATAGTTTGCATTTAATAGGCTTGGGTTTAAAAGAAAAATGCGGCCTTACTTGGATTGCTGATTTTCGTGATCCTTGGACAACTATTGGGTATCATAATCAATTGAAATTGACTTCCACATCTGCCCGAAAACACAAAGAATTGGAATCTAGAGTTTTACAAACTGCCGATTCTTTATTGGTTACAAGTCCTACTACTAAAGCCGAATTTGCGTTGTTGACTCCTAAACCCATTCACGTAATTACCAACGGTTATGATGTTGAAAAAATGGACCGAATCCCTTCGCTTGACGAAAAATTCACATTAGCACATATTGGCTCTTTTTTGTCGCAAAGAAATCCGTTGATTTTGTGGGAAGTCCTCAACGAACTCATCGAAGAAATTCCTGAGTTTAAAAACGATTTTCAATTGAAATTGATAGGTGCCGTGAGTCAAGATGTTTTGCAAACCATCAAAGAGTACCAACTCGAAAACTACCTTTTGAATGTAGGATACGTGAGCCATCAAGAAGCTGTTTTGCACCAACGCGTTTCTCAGGTGTTGCTACTGATCGAAATAAATGCCGCTATAACTCGAAGCATTATTCCGGGCAAACTTTTTGAATACATGGCTGCCGAACGTCCTATTCTTGCCATCGGGCCAGAGGGTTCCGACTTTGAAAATATTATCACATCGACCAATACAGGTGTTTTTCATACCTACGATGAGAAAGAAAAACTCAAGAACACCCTGCTTGATTTTTATGAGAAATACAAAAAAAATGCCTTAAAAGTGTATGCCGTGGGACTACAACAGTATAGTCGAAAAAATTTAACCCATCAACTGGTGCAAGTGCTCCAATCGCAAAATTTATAGTATGGGAATTGTTCTTAATCAATCGGCCAAAAATATTGTTATCACCTATATCGGATTTGGAATTGGTGCCGTAAATGCTTTGTTTTTATACACCAGTATTCTGGGTAAAACACATTACGGCATCGTGGCATTTTTGTTATCTGCGGGAAATATTATGATGCCACTGATGGCTTTTGGCGCTCACAGTACGTTGATTCGTTTTTATGCTAAGGCTAAAGATGCGGCAGAACAAGAACGATTTATGAGTTTTATGCTCTTGATGCCTTTGATTCTCACGATTCCAATTTCGATGATGGCTGTTTTTGGGTATGATATGATTTTGCAACTTATTCCCACAAAAAATGAGGTTGCAGAACCGTATTTGTGGCTCATCCCGATGATTGGTTTGTTCATGGGGTATTTCGAAATTTTTTATGCTTGGGTCAAAGTCCACATGAAATCAGTTTTCGGTAATTTTATCAGCGAGGTCTTTGTACGACTGATTACGATGGGATTATTATTTTTAGTTCACATCGATTTTATCAGCAAAATCACTTTTATCTACTGTATTACTGCGGCTTATGGCCTTCAAACAGTAGCAATGATGGCGTATGCTTTTTCGCTTCGTAAACCAAAAATCATCTGGAACCGACCTTCCAATACGCGTGAAATTTTTAATTATTCGTTTTTTATTATTCTATCGGGTGGGGTAGCGGTATTTTTACTCGACTTAGATAAAGTGATGATACCCTACTATTTAGGTCCTGAGGAAGTAGCCGTCTATTCTGTTGGAATTTTTATCGCTACCGTTATTGCTGTGCCAAGTCGAGCCATGCTGCAAATTATTTATCCGATAACGGCCAAGCTCATGAGCGAAAATAAAATGGACGAACTCAACGTACTTTACAAAAAAAGTGCCATCAACTTGCAAGTTTTCGGCGGACTCATCATGATTGGTATTTTTGCGAATATCAATCAAATGTATTTGGTTATACCGGATGATTATAGCGATGGTTTAATGGCTGTTTTTTTGATTGGTTTAGCTAAATTTTATGATGTCATTTTAGGAAATAACAATGCCATACTGCTCAATACGCAGTACTACCGAATGGTTTTATTTTTTGGTGTTGTACTTGTGCTACTCATGATAGGACTCAACCTATTATTTATTCCGCTGTACGGCATTACTGGAAGCGCTTTGGCAACGCTACTCTCGGTGCTGTTTTACAATACCATTAAATTACTTTTTATTGTCAAAAAAATAAAATTATATCCTTTTGGTGCTACCACTTTGCCTTCTATGGGTATCATTGCGTTACTTTTCGGTCTCTTTTATTTCTGGGAATTTCCATTTCATCCGATACTCAACATCCTTTTAAAATCTATTTTGATTACCATAAGTTATTGTTACCTTACTTATAAATTCCGGATTTCGTTGGATCTGAATGAATTATTTGATAAGACTTGGAACCGCTATTTTCCTGCTAAGAAAGTGTAAAAACGCTCTTTCTAGAAAAATAAAGTTGCATTTTCGGTCTCAAATATCGTTTAAAATTTTTGTTCTTGCTTTACCTTCAACAAAAGTTCTTTATCCAAAGATTCATACATTTTAAAATGGTTTCTATAAGGTAAATTTTTGACGAAAAATTAATTGTTTTTCAACATGAACTTTTAAAAATCAAAGCTTTAGAATTAATTTTTTAGAATTTTGTTCAATGGGGGATTTTATTTCTGTTACTCGCTTATGATTCGTAGGTTTAAAAACATCTATTCCAGTAGGTGCTTAGGTGTAATTTGTACTGTTTCTAAAATGAATTTCTTCGGTTAAATATTCTGTAACATTTTCTGTTCAAACTGTTATTTTTCGTTACTTTTGGGTCGGAAAAATAGATTTTCACAAAAGCGTATCCTTTATGATTTTTGATAAAAAGAACCTCAGTAACGAACAACTCCTTGATTTATATAAACGTATTTTAAAACCCCGTCTCATTGAAGAAAAGATGCTCATACTGATTCGTCAGGGCAAAGTTTCGAAGTGGTTTTCGGGTATTGGTCAAGAAGCTATTGCTTGCGGCGTAACTGCTGTTTTAGATCAAGACGAATACATCCTGCCCATGCACCGCAACTTAGGTGTTTTTACCGGAAGAAATATTCCGTTACACCGCTTGTTTTCGCAATGGCAAGGCAAGGCAAATGGCTTTACCAAAGGCCGAGATCGGTCGTTTCATTTTGGCACACAAGAATTTAAAATTATCGGAATGATTTCGCATCTTGGTCCACAAATGGGTGTGGCTGATGGAATTGCTTTGGCCAACAAACTCAAGAAAAACGGAAAGATTACCGCAGTCTTTACGGGAGAAGGTGCCACAAGTGAGGGCGATTTTCACGAGGCGTTAAATATTGCTGCTGTTTGGGATTTACCTGTGATGTTTGTCATCGAGAACAACGGTTACGGACTTTCGACACCTACTAAAGAACAATACCGTTGCGAAAATCTCGCCGATAAAGGTGTGGGTTACGGGATGGAATCGCATATTATAGATGGAAATAATATTTTAGAAGTATTCAGCACTTTGTCGGCACTGAAAGCGTCCATGGTGACCGATCCGAGACCTGTTTTATTAGAATTCAAAACATTCCGCATGAGAGGTCATGAAGAAGCCAGTGGAACCAAATATGTGCCAAAAGAATTAATGGATATGTGGGCGGCAAAAGATCCGGTGGAGAATTACCGTACTTTCTTGAAATCCGAAAATATACTTTCTGACGAACTAGACGAAGCCATTAGAACAGCATTCAAAAAAGAAATTGATGAACATTGGGCAATGGTACAACTGGAGCCCGAAATTGAAGCCAGTTATTCGGAAGAACTCAACGACGTCTATAAACCTTATGATTTTGAATATTTTGCTCCATCTGCAGTAACGGAGAACATTCGGTTTATAGATGCCATTTCTAATAGTCTACGTGAATCGATGCAACGCCATGAAAACCTCGTAATCATGGGGCAAGATATTGCCGAATATGGTGGTGCTTTTAAAATTACCGACGGATTTGTAGCTCAGTTTGGCAATGGTCGTGTAAAAAATACTCCTATTTGCGAAAGCGCGGTGGTTTCTGCCGGAATGGGACTTTCCATTAACGGCTGCAAAGCGATTGTCGAAATGCAGTTTGCTGATTTTGTTTCCACGGGTTTTAATCCGATTGTGAATTTGTTGGCCAAGTCGCATTACCGTTGGCTCGAGCATGCAGATGTGGTGGTTCGGATGCCTTGTGGAGGAGGTACTCAAGCAGGGCCTTTTCATTCGCAAACCAATGAGGCTTGGTTTACCAAAACACCTGGACTCAAAGTGGTTTATCCTGCATTTCCTGTAGATGCTAAAGGATTGCTCAATACCGCCATTAACGATCCGAATCCCGTATTGTTTTTTGAACACAAACAATTGTACCGAAGTGTGTATCAAGAGGTGCCAAACAATTATTACACCATTCCGTTTGGTCAAGCTGCTTTGGTAAAAGAAGGTGCGGATGTAACGATTATTGCCTACGGAGCGGCGGTTCATTGGGCTTTGGAAACGCTAAAAAATAACCCAGAAATTCAAGCAGATGTATTGGATTTACGAACCCTTCAGCCCTTGGATACGGAAGCAATTTTTACTTCCGTTCGAAAAACCGGAAAAGCAATAATTTTACAAGAAGACACCCTGTTTGGTGGCATTGCCAGCGATGTTTCGGCTTTGATTATGGAACATTGTTTCGAATATTTAGATGCTCCTGTAAAACGTGTGGCAAGTTTAGATTCGCCTATTCCGTTTACCAAAGCCTTAGAAGATCAGTTTTTGAGTAAAAGTCGTTTTGAAACGGCTTTAAAGGAGTTGGTGGCCTATTAGTGGTTTCAAACGGCAATCGTTTTATTCATTATCAAATGCACGATTGATAATTTGTTTTTCATTTTTGCGGTCTGTTTTTCGTTTGGCAGACTTGCTTTTTTGATTGTATTTGTTTTTGTCGCTGTCAAAGTGCATGTTATTTTGAGCCAACCATGAGCCTTGTTTGACCATAATTCCGTTCCAAATGCAGGATTCATAGCCACAATTGTGTTTTGAGTAATCGCCAAAATTACGGTGTTTGATTTTTTTATCGTCTAAAATACGTTGCTGATTTCGTCTAATATCGTCCCAAATGCGTTGTTCATCTGCTTGTGTAAGTGCCTCACCCAGATAGGCAACTTCTACATAAGTCTTCGGGTCCTTGAGTTGCAGGAACTGGAATGTTTTTAAAAATGTTTTATGAGCGTGCTCTCTAACGGAAATTTTTTCAGCTAGTGAGAGGTTTTCATGCTCCACGATAGAGCGATACAGTCCTAGGGTATTGAAATCTTTGTATTGCTTATAATTGTCAATATAAAAGAAATATTCCTCAAGGGTTAAGGTGTTGTATTTTTTTCCTATTTCCATTTTGTTGTTTTTGGATTGCATTCTAAAATCGTTTCGTAGCCCAATTTTCCGAGTCCGAGTGTTAGTGCAATGGTATCGTTTTCGGCTATTTGATTCCACTTCGTTTACTTTTCATATCGAACTCACGTTACGTTATTTCACTGCTCCAATTCCTTTTTTAGAAATGCTGCTGTAAAACTTTTTTTATTTTTGGCAATTTCCTCCGGAGTTCCTTTGGCTACAACCGTTCCGCCACCTTTTCCGCCTTCTGGACCAATGTCAATAATATAGTCGGCAAGTTTGATCACATCCAAATTATGCTCGATAATCAATATTGTATTGCCTTTGTCTACTAGTTTTTGAATCACGTCCATCAGCACTCGGATGTCTTCAAAATGTAAACCTGTAGTGGGTTCGTCCAGGATGTAAAATGTATTTCCGGTGTCTTTTTTAGAAAGCTCTGTGGCCAATTTAATACGTTGTGCTTCGCCTCCCGATAAGGTAGTACTTTGTTGTCCGAGTGTAATGTAACCCAAACCTACTTCTTGAATGGTTTTTACTTTTCGGTAAATTTTCGGGATATTTTCAAAGAAAGGTACGGCTTCATCTACCGTCATGTTCAAAACATCCGAAATAGACTTTCCCTTGTACCGAATTTCGAGTGTTTCGCGGTTAAAGCGCTTTCCTTGACAGGTTTCACATTCGACATACACATCGGGTAAAAAATTCATTTCTATCGTCCGAACGCCTGAGCCTTCGCAGGTTTCGCAGCGTCCGCCTTTTACGTTAAAACTAAATCTGCCAGCTTTGTAGCCACGAATCATGCTTTCAGAAGTCATCGTAAAAAGTTTTCTGATTTCTGAAAAAACATCGGTGTAGGTAGCAGGATTGGAGCGTGGCGTTCGCCCAATCGGACTCTGGTCAATATCAATTACTTTATCAATAAATTCAAGTCCTTCGATTTTTTTATACGGCATTGGTTTTTTGACCCCGTTAAAAATATGAGCGTTCAAAATCGGATACAAGGTCTCGTTAATCAACGTCGATTTTCCACTTCCTGAAACTCCCGTAATACCAATTAAGGTCCCTAGCGGTAATTCAATAGAAACATTTTTCAGGTTATTGCCCGAAGCTCCTTTGAGTTTTAAGAAATTTCCGTTTCCTATTCGGCGTGTTTTGGGAATTTCAATTTTCAAATTTCCGTTTAGATATTGTGCCGTGGTGGTGCGTTCTTTCAATAGTTCTTTCGGGGTACCTTGGCTGATGATTTGCCCGCCAAACTTTCCTGCTTTCGGACCAATATCAATAACATAATCGGCACGTTCAATCATGTCTTTGTCGTGTTCAACCACCAAAACGGAATTGCCTAAATCACGCAATTGTTCGAGCGAACGAATCAGTTTTTCGTTGTCTCTTTGGTGTAAACCAATACTGGGCTCGTCAAGAATGTACAAAACGCCTACTAATTGTGAGCCAATTTGTGTGGCCAATCGAATCCGTTGTGCCTCGCCGCCAGAAAGTGATTTTGAACTTCTACTCAATGATAAATAATTCAATCCAACATTCATTAAAAACGAAAGTCTATCGTTGATTTCTTTGACCACTTCGGTTGCAATACGCTTTTGTTTTTCGGTCAAAACGCTGTTGATGTTCAAAAACCAGTCGGTTAATTCTGAAATATCCATTGCCGAAAGTTCAGCGATATTTTTTTCATTGATTCTAAAATACAGTGCTTCTTTTTTTAATCGGGTGCCTTCGCAAACAGGACACGGAATTTCGTCCATAAATTCTTTTGCCCACCGTTTGATAGCGGTAGAGGCATTTTCGTCAAACTGATTTTTAATAAAATGGGCTATGCCTTCAAAATCAATTTTGTATTCTTTGGTAATTCCTAAGGTTTTTGAGGCTACGGCAAATTTATCTTTTCCACCGTTCAAAATCACTTCCATGGCTTCCTCTGAAATCGAAGTGATGGGGTCGGTTAATTTAAAATTGAATTTTTCGCCGATTATTTCCAATTGCTTAAAAATCCACGATGATTTGTATTCGCCCAAGGGAACAAAACCGCCTTGTTTGATGGATAAATTAGGGTTGGGAACAATTTTTTTAGGATTGATTTGATTGATAATACCCAGGCCGTTGCAATGTTCACAAGCCCCTTTGGGTGAGTTGAATGAAAACAAATTCGGCTCGGGATTTTGATATGAAATGCCGGTACTCGGGCACATTAAATTCCGACTAAAATACCGAACTTCATCTGTGTCTTGGTCTAAAATCATCAGTACATTTTCGCCGTGATGCATGGCGGTGTTGATACTTTCTCCTAAACGTTTCACATTAGCGTCATCAACTCCTCCTTCGGGGTTTGGGGGGCTTACGACAATTCGGTCAATGACAATTTCGATATCGTGGGTCTTATACCGATCGAGTTTCATGCCTGGCGTGATGTCTTTTACTACTCCATTCACCCGCACTTTTACAAAACCTTGTTTGGCAATCTGCTGAAAAAGTTCGGCATAATGTCCTTTTCGAGCCCGAATCACTGGTGCCAAAACATTAATTCGTTTTCCGGCAAAAGAGTTGGTAATCAGATCTGAAATTTGTTCATCGGTGTAGCTCACCATTTTTTCGCCGGTGTTAAAGCTGTAAGCATCAGAAGCTCGGGCAAATAACAAGCGAAGAAAATCATAAATTTCGGTGATGGTACCTACGGTAGATCGCGGACTTTTACTGGTTGTTTTTTGTTCAATAGCAATAACAGGCGAGAGGCCGTCAATTTTATCCACATCCGGACGCTCTAAACCCCCTAAGAATTGTCGGGCATACGCCGAAAAAGTTTCTACATACCGCCGTTGTCCTTCGGCATAAATGGTGTCAAACGCCAAAGATGATTTTCCTGAACCCGAAAGTCCGGTAATAACCACTAATTTTTCTCGCGGAATGGAAACATCTATATTTTTGAGATTGTGGACGCGAGCCCCTAAAACTTCAATAGTTTGTTCAGTATCTACCATATTTTAGTTATGCGATTATTCAAAAATTTCGCATACAAAGTTACTGTTTTGCTTTTGTTTTCGCACTTGTTTTATGATTTTGAAAATGAAGAATTTTAGGAGCATCAATCGGGGTACTTTTGCAGAAAAAGCCTTAACGTTTGTTCGATAGAAGAATTAGGCATAACTTATTGATTTAAAACTCCCAAACAATTAATGGCAGATAAAATTTGTGTATTTAGAGTAGTAGTTTAATTTTTTGTAACACAAAAGCCACAATCCCGACAGAATCTATCGTGAGCACAAAAGCTATAAAACATTTCAATAACAAATTAATATAAATCGAACTCATGTCTTTAGATTTAAAAATCTTAAAATGAAGCACATAAGCTATAAAATTACTAAAATTAAACCATTCGAATGTGTATCCGTTTTGATTCAACTTCTTAACGGATGACAACTTTGAACGTTTTTCGTGTGGCAAATTTTCAAACACATGGTTCTTGAAGGTTTATTTTTTATTTTTTCAAAAGATTTATTGCCTTTGTATTATTTCAACTCTAAAAAAAAGAATTACTTTTACACACCAAACCCCACAGCATTATGAATCAAAAAATATTGCTTACTTCGAAGGAAATTGCCACTATATTACATCGTTTGGCTTGTCAGTTGATCGAAAAGCACCTTGATTTTTCAAATACTATTTTAATCGGTATTCAGCCACGAGGTACTTTTTTAGCCGAACGCTTGAAGCAATTATTGGAAGCAGATTATCAAGTAAAAAATGTTTCGTTAGGTTATCTAGACATTACTTTTTTTAGAGATGATTTTCGCCGCACCCAGAAACCGCTTGAAGCCAATCAAACCAAGATTGATTTTCTAGTCGAAGGAAAAAAAGTAATTTTTATCGATGATGTCTTGTATACTGGCCGAAGCATCCGTTCGGCATTAACTGCTATTCAATCCTTTGGCAGACCCGCTGAGATTGAACTTTTAGTGCTCATTGACCGTCGTTTTAGTCGTCATTTACCCATTCAGCCGGATTATCGAGGGCGTCAAGTAGATGCTATAAACAATCAAAAAGTGATTGTGTCATGGCAAAAAAACGACCAAGAAGATGCCGTTTATCTGGTAACAAATTAGTGTAAAACAAAAAAATATTGATTATTCAAGCACCATTACAATGAAAGAATTGAGCGTAAATCACTTGTTAGGAATCAAATACATCACCAAACATGATATAGATCTTATCTTTGAAACGGCAGACCAATTTAAAGAAGTGATTAACCGACCCATTAAAAAAGTACCTTCTTTGCGCGATGTAACAATTGCCAATATCTTTTTTGAAAATAGTACCCGAACCAAGTTGTCCTTCGAGTTGGCTCAAAAGCGACTTTCGGCAGATGTTATTAGTTTTTCGGCGGCACAATCTTCGGTTAAAAAGGGAGAAACGCTTGTAGATACCGTTAATAATATTCTGGCGATGAAGGTAGATATGGTAGTGATGCGGCATTCGTATCCTGGAGCGGCTTATTTTTTATCGCAAAACATCAAAGCAAGTATTGTAAATGCTGGAGATGGAGCCCACGAGCATCCTACACAAGCCTTGCTGGATAGTTATTCAATTCGCGAAAAATTGGGAGATGTGGGTGGAAAAAAAGTGGTCATTGTAGGTGATATTTTACATTCGAGAGTGGCACTTTCTAATATTTATGCTTTGCAAATGCAAGGTGCTGAGGTAAAGGTATGTGGCCCGAAAACGCTGATTTCGAAATATATAGAATCCTTAGGGGTTAAGGTAGAACCTAATTTGCGCAAAGCCCTAGAATGGTGTGATGTAGCCAATATGCTTCGTGTTCAAAATGAACGAATGGACATTAATTATTTTCCGTCTACGCGAGAATATGCACAGCAATATGGTGTTGATAAAGCACTTTTAGACTCGTTGAGTAAGGAAATAGTGATTATGCATCCCGGTCCAATCAATCGAGGGGTAGAAATTACATCGGACGTGGCTGATTCTTCTCAAAGCATCATTTTAGAGCAAGTAGAAAATGGTGTGGCCATCCGAATGGCGGTGATTTATTTATTGGCTTCAAAAATTAAACAGGGCTAGAAAAACACCCATTTTCAAAATCATAAAAATACAATCGTAACCGAAACACAACACCAATGAAAGTAACCACCAAAGGACATACCACCACGATAAAAGATGCAGCCGATGATTTAGCCGTTTTTATGGCTAAATTGAATCATGAGCTTCCTACTTTCAAAACACAAAACCTAATTATTGATATTTCGCATTACGGAAATCTCGACAAAAAGAGTGTACTTTTATTCCAGCCACTTTCTAAAAGTCATAAAAAGAACAAAAAGTCGTTTGTAACCGTTGTGTCTGAAACCGATTTTAATGCATTTCCGCAGGATTTTGTTGTGGTTCCATCGGTTTTAGAAGCCCATGACATTATTGAAATGGAGGAAATAGAACGCGATTTAGGTTTTTAAATGAATCATTATTTTTTAAAAATACCCAGTTGAATTTAACTATATTAGGTTGCTATGCGGCAACACCCCGAACTTTAACCAATCCGACTTCGCAGGTTTTAGAGATGCAAAATCGGCTCTTTTTAATTGATTGTGCTGAAGGCACTCAAGTACAATTGCGAAAAAATAAAATTAAGTTTTCGAAAATTAATCAAGTTTTTATCTCGCATCTTCATGGCGATCATTGTTACGGATTAATCGGTTTGGTATCTACGTTTATGTCGTTGGGTCGAACCAATGATTTGCACATTTATGGTCCCGCGGGACTTAAAGAAATCATCCATTTGCAACTTCGATTGTCTAATTCTTGGACCACGTATAAGCTGATTTTTCATGAACTAACAGCTACAACGAGCGAAGTTATTTTTGAGGACGAAAAAGTGGTGGTAAGCACCATTCCGTTAAAGCATCGGGTGTATACCAACGGATTTTTATTTCAGGAAAAAGTGGGCGAACGAAAGTTGAATGTAAAAGCTGTAGAGGCTTATGAAGTGGAAACCTGCTATTATCAAAACATCAAAAACGGCAAAGACATTATGCTTGAAGATGGTCGTGTGATTCCTAATGCCGATCTTTCTTTTGACCCATTGCCTCCTAAGAGTTATGCTTTTTGTTCGGATACGGTGTATGATGAAACCATCGTGCCTTTGATTCATGGTGTAGATGTGTTGTATCACGAAAGTACTTTTTTGGAAAGTGAAGCACATTTATCCGGAAAAACGATGCATTCTACGGCAAAACAAGCGGCCAAAATTGCCTTAAAGGCCAATGTAAAACAGTTGGTTTTGGGTCATTATTCTACGCGATATGCTTCGATAGAATTGTTTCGGGAAGAGGCACAAACTATTTTTGAAAATGTCTGGTTAGCGGATGACGGTATTTGTTTTGATTTTGATTGACTTACAAAGTAGAATGGACTACTGAAAATGTATCGCGTGAGGGAATGCAGTGGAGCTCGTCAGTGCGAGGCATAAGCAATCTCTTTTTCAAGATTGCTTATGCCTCGCAATGACAGCGGGAACGGAATGCCCGACCCGCCCTTGCGGGACACGCCCAAAAAATAAAAAAAATAATTTCTCTTTAAAAAACGCGTTATGAAAGATTTGAGTGATTATAGAAAGTCGTATGAAAAAAGCGAATTGATTGAAAATAATTTGCCTGAAGATCCGATGGTTTTGTTTCAACATTGGTTTCATGAAGTGGATGAAAATGCTGAATATGAGGCTAATGCAATGACAATATCGACTATTGGTTTAGACGGATTTCCGAAGGCACGTGTGGTGTTATTGAAGCGTTTTAACGAGGATGGTTTTGTGTTTTATACCAATTATGAATCAGAAAAAGGCAAGGCAATCGCAGCGAATCCGCAGGTATGTTTGTCGTTTTTTTGGCATGTACATGAGCGGCAAGTGATTATAAAAGGTGTGGCAGAAAAAATAGCTCCAAACTTGTCTGACGGTTATTTCGAAAGTCGCCCGGACGGTAGTAAACTTGGAGCGATTGTTTCTAATCAAAGTGAAGTGATTGCTTCTCGAGCAGTTTTAGAGGAAAAATTGCAAGCCTTGGAGGCGGAATATCAAGGCAAAGAAATTGTGCGACCTGATTATTGGGGCGGTTTTGTGGTAAAGCCTATTTCGATTGAGTTTTGGCAAGGAAGACCCAATAGGCTTCACGATCGGATTCGGTATCAAATGCAAGCTGATTTTAATTGGAAACGCGAACGACTGGCACCTTGATTAAAAAGTTGTATTTTTTTGGGTTTTGTTTAAAAAATTATCTTAAATTTAGCTTAAAGTTTTGATTTTTAAACCCAGAAATTCATGAAAAGTTTGATTTTAATCCGGCATGCTAAGTCCAGTTGGGAGCTAACTTCCTCAGATAAAGAGCGTTCACTCTGTAATAGAGGTGTAGATGATGCACTTTTAGTTTCGAGTCATATCAAATCGTTTTTGCCTAAAACAAGTATTATTTGGAGCAGTACAGCCAAGCGTGCTCGAGATACGGCGACTATTTTTTTACAAAATATGACGTATCCTATCGAAAGCATCATTTTTAAAGACGAGTTGTACACGTTTGAGTTGAGCGAATTGGCTGAGGTGATTAAAAACTGTCCAAATAGTTATGATTGTGTTATAGTTTTTGGTCATAATGCTGCAATCACTGATTTTGTTAATAAATTTGGGGATGTTTTTATTGATAATGTAAGCACTTCTGGATTTGTTGCGATAGATTTTGACACTGATTCTTGGGCTACGATTGATAAAGGACATACTAAAAAAGTTGTTTTTCCAAAAGATTTAAAAACCTGATGAGTACTAATCAATACATTGATCGAGAAAAAAGTTGGTTATCTTTTAACGCAAGAGTTTTACAGGAGGCGGCGGATGCTAGCGTTCCGTTATTAGACCGACTTCGATTTGTGGGTATATTTTCTAATAATTTAGACGAATTTTTTAGAGTTCGTTTTGCAGCCGTTCGACGATTGAGTTTGTCGGGTGTTTCGGGCGAAAAAATTCTAGGTGGTATTACCGCTGAGAAATTGCTCAAAGAAATTACACAAATTGTAATCCAACAACAAGCGGATAGTTTACGGATTTTGAGTTCTATTGAAAAAGAGCTCGAGAAAGAAAACGTTTTTATCATCAATGAAAAAGAGCTCACGCCTGACCAACAAAATTATATCAAGGATTTTTACATTCAGAAGGTAAGTCCGGCCTTGGTGACAATCATTTTGAATGACCTGGCCGAGTTTCCGCACCTGAAAGACACAGCGGGTTATCTAGCCATTAAAATGGTTATGAAACCCAAAGAAAAAAAACCTTCTCCGCTGATGCGTATCGTAAAACCACTGAAACCCGTGGTGCGGTATGCCATCATTGAAATTCCTAAAACCATCAACCGATTTGTAGAATTGCCTAAGGTAGACGATAGACAGTACATTATTTTACTTGATGATGTTATTCGGTTTAACTTGAATCACATTTTTAATATTTTCGATTTCGAGCATATTGAAGCCCACATGATTAAAATAACCCGTGATGCTCAGCTCGAAATTGACAGCGATTTGAGTAAAAGTATGATGGAAAAAATTGCCAATAGTGTCAAAGACCGAAGGATTGGCGAAGTAGTACGATTTGTTTACGATCAATCTATCGGAAAGGATACCTTGAAATTTTTTCTATCTAAAATGCATATCGATGCCACGGATAGCATTATTCCGGGCGGACGATATCATAACAGGAGAGATTATATGGATTTTCCTAATTTGGGTCGTTTTGATTTGTTGTATCAAAGTAATGCACCTTTACCTGTTCCTGGATTAACGATGGAGGGAAGTATTTTAGAGAAAATCAAAACCAAAGATTACTTGCTCAATGCTCCTTATCAATCGTTTGCCTACTTGATAAAGTTTCTGAGAGAAGCCGCCCTAGACCCGAAAGTTACCGCCATAAAAATTACGTTGTATCGGTTGGCCAAGAATTCGCAAATTATCAGTTCGCTGATCAATGCGGCTAAAAACGGTAAGAAAGTTACGGTTCAGATTGAACTTCAAGCACGTTTTGATGAAGCAAGTAATATTAATTATGCAGAGCAAATGCAGCTCGAAGGCATTCATCTTATTTTTGGCATCAAAGGGCTCAAAGTACACAGCAAGATTTGCATGATTGAACGACTCGAAGATGACAAAATCTTTCGGTACGGATTGATTTCTACAGGAAACTTTAACGAATCTACGGCTAAGATTTATACTGATGTAACCCTTTTTACCAGTCATCAACAGATTCTGAAAGACGTTTCCAAAATTTTTGATTTCTTTGATATCAATTACAGACTGTATCGTTATAAGCACCTAATTGTTTCACCACATTATACCCGAACACGCTTTAATCGGTTAATAGATCGCGAAATTGTCAATGCCAATTTAGGCAAACCTGCTTATATCAAACTCAAAATGAATAGTTTATCGGATTTTAAGATGATTGATAAACTCTATGATGCCAGTCGAGCAGGTGTTAAAATACAATTACAAGTACGTGGTATTTGCTGTATAATTCCTGGCGTACCGGGTATGAGCGAAACTATAGAAGCCATTAGTATTGTTGATAATTACCTCGAACATTCTCGTGTGTATATTTTTGGCAATGGTGGCGACCCGGAGGTATTCATTTCCTCGGCTGATTTCATGACCCGAAATTTAGATATTCGAGTAGAAGTAACCTGTCCGATTTATGATGTAGCCATTAAAAATGAACTGATAGATCATTTCGATATTGGTTGGAAAGGCAATGTTAAAGCCCGGATTCATTCGCAACAATTAGATAATAAATATCGCGTTCGTGGCGATAAACCGCTTTTTAGAGCACAACTCGAAACTTATAATTATTACCGAAATAAAATTGAAAATCAATCAGATAAAAAATAATATCATTCTATGCTAACCATCAAAAAATATGCTGCAATTGATGTGGGTTCCAATGCGATGCGTCTGCTCATTTCTAATATTGTCGAAGAAAGCGGAAAACCAACACAATTCAGCAAAAGTTCTTTAGTTCGGGTTCCTATTCGTTTGGGCCAAGATGCTTTTACTGTGGGGGAAATTACCGAAGAGAATATCGAACGGATGATTGATGCGATGAAGGCATTTAAACTGTTGATGAAAGTACATCGTGTAGAAAAATACATGGCTTTTGCTACTTCGGCTATGCGGGAAGCTTATAATGGTAAAGAAGTGGTTGAGTTGATCAAGAAAAAAGCCGATATTAAAATCGAAATTATCGATGGAAAAAAAGAAGCTGCGATAATAGCTTCGACTGATTTGAAGTTTTTGCTAAAAACAGAAGATACGTATCTTTATGTAGACGTTGGCGGTGGAAGCACCGAGTTTTCCTTATTTGATAACGGAAAAATGGTGGTTTCTAAATCATTCAAAGTGGGTACTGTAAGGTTACTCAACAATATGGTAAATGATGTGGTGTGGCAAGAAATTGAAAAATGGATCAAGACCAATACCCAAGAATATGACCAAGTAACGATGATTGGCTCGGGCGGAAATATCAACAAGTTATTTAAAATGTCGGGCAAACCGCAAGAAAAACCACTTTCGTACATGTACCTCAATGCTCAATTTGCAACACTAAATGCAATGACCTATGAACAACGAATTGCCGATTTGGGTTTAAACGCCGATCGAGCCGACGTAATTATTCCGGCTACAAAAATCTACCTGAATGCCATGAAATGGAGCGGTTCGCGTAATATATATGTACCAAAAATTGGACTTTCCGATGGAATCATCAAGGCTATGTACCACGGTAAGATTTGATTTTTAAAATTATAGTGCATTGTTCTTTAGAATTAAATTGTATAATTTAGGCACTTTCAGATCCGTTCGATTTACCTGCTAACAAAGTTATTTTACCGCAGATTTACAGATTTCTTATTGCTTCGTAATCTCTCAAATACTAATCAAAATTCATTCTATTCCAAAAATAAATGGCCAACTTCAGGTCTGCAAACTAGCACTACATCCTTAAATTTCATCATGTTTTAGATCCGTTTTTTGGGTGCGAAAATCACTCTGGTATAAACTAAAACTTGTTTTCCACTTCGGCTGCTTGAAGCATCAGATAATGCAAATCGGTATTTTTGATAAAGGGTTTCAGCAATTCACTACCGGGTCCAAAAGTAGCCAATTCTACATAATCTGCTGAGTGATCCATACTAATCCATCCAACAGAATTTGTTTTTTGTTGCATGGTTGCAAACGATTTAAACGGAAGCTTTTTATAGTTGTATAAACCATCTTCTTCTTTGTGCAAACCATCATAGTAACTCAAAACATATTTTGCCTCTTCGTCTGAAATTGCGGTGCCGTTAGCAAAATCGATAATTTCTTTTACCTCTGCATTGGTTGAAGTTGCGCGAATGTTATTCAAAATCCATTCGTTGGTTTTCTTGTATTTCTGAATAGAATCAAAATTAGCATTGGCATTTTTGCCGTAAATAACACCAGGATTGGCATTTCCGTGATCTGTAGTGATAATTACGAGTGTATTTTTATCTTTTTCGGCAAAATCAATGGCTACTTTTATGGCTTCATCAAAAGCAACTTGATCGTAAAGTAATCCTGCAATATCATTGGCATGTGCAGCCCAATCTACTTTTCCAGCTTCAACTTGTAACACAAAACCTTTTGGATTATCCTTCATTTTATCGATGGCTTTTTGGGTCATTTCGGCTAATGAAGGAACTGTTTTTTCAACTGCTTCATCCGATGCTCTATCAATCGAGTAGGGAAGTCCATCTTCAGAAAACACTCCTAAAATGGGTTGATTATTTGCGGTTTTGAGCATTTCGTCTCTGGTTTTAACCACTTGATATCCTTTAGATTGATAGGCTGAAAATAAGTCTTTTTTGTCTTTTCGAACAGCGGGGTCAAAGTAGTTTCGGCCGCCTCCCATCATTACATCAAATCCCAAGTCAAGGTATTGTTGCGCAATATCGTCTTGGCTGTTTCGGCTTTTCGAATTGACACAGAATCCTGCAGGTGTGGCGTGTGTAATCGGTACGGTGGTCACGCATCCCGCCATTTTACCTACTTTTTTGAATTTTTGCCAAATCGGGAGGTATTCTTGTCCATCAGGGCCTACGTTGAGTGCGCCATTTTTTACCCGAAATCCGCCACCCCAAGAAGAGCTTGCCGCCGCCGAATCAGTTACTATAGAACTGGCCGAGGCGGTATCCATTAAAGCACGATTTACTCGACCATCTTTATACAATTGCATCCAATATGAACCTTGACCATTTTTTCGACTCAAATGTAAATCAGCCATGTTGAGTGTTCCGGTACTCATTCCGTCGCTGACAAGTAGAATAATGTTTTTTGCTTTCTTGTTTTTATCTAAAAAATCAGCATTTACAGGCGATGCAGTCAAATCAAACGGATTGACTAAGGCAGTACCTAAGGTAAAAAGCGAACCGTTTCTGAAAAATTTTCTTCTATTCATGGTAAAAGGAACTAGTTGTCAAAGATAATAAAGTTCTTTTTTTGAGCGGTAAACTTTAGGTTATTTATGTGTAAAAAAAAACCGATAGATTTTATCGGTTTTTTTAAAATACTAGGCTTCAATGCTTATAGCTTCTTCATACATGATTTGGTTTTGTAGTAGGTCTTCCATGGTTTCTGCCTTCCGAATCAACACGGCTTGGTTATTAATCCAAAGCACTTCAGCAGGACGAAATCTCGAATTATAGTTAGAAGACATCGAATAGCAGTAGGCTCCGGCATTTCTAAAACACAAAATATCATTCTCCTTGATTTCCGTAATTCGTCGGTTGGTGGCAAAGGTATCGGTTTCGCAAATATAGCCTACCACAGAATAAAATCGTTCTTTTCCTTTTACATTCGAAATATTACTGATTTCGTGCTGAGAGCCGTAAAGCATCGGACGAATTAAGTGGTTAAATCCAGAGTCTATTTGTGCAAAAACGGTCGAGGTGGTTTGTTTTACCACATTTACTTTGGCTAGAAAATAGCCTGATTCGCTTACTAAAAATTTGCCTGGTTCAAATGCCAAAGTTAGGTCTCTGCCGTATTCTTTTGCGAAAGCGTTAAATCGTTTGCTGAGTTTTTTTCCTAATTCTTCAACGTTGGTTTCGATATCGTCTTTTTTGTAGGGAACTTTAAAACCACTTCCAAAATCAAGAAAATCGAGTGTTTTGAAATTTTTAGCTGCATCAAATAAAATTTCGGCCGCATACAAAAACACTTCAATATCTAAAATATCTGAACCCGTGTGCATGTGGAGTCCGTTGATGTGCATGCCTGTATTTTCAACAATTCTTAAAATATGCGGCATTTGATGTACCGAAATTCCGAATTTACTATCGATATGACCTACGGAGATATTGGCGTTTCCGCCTGCCATCACGTGCGGATTGATACGAATACAAACTGGAATTTCTGGATACTTAAACCCAAAATGTTCTAAAACAGAAAGATTGTCAATGTTGATTTGCACACCCAAATGTGCCACTTCTTCTAGTTCTTCAAACGAAACACCGTTGGGTGTGTAAATTATATTTTCAGGTAAAAAACCAGCGTGCAAGCCTAGTTTTACTTCTTGTATCGAAACGGTATCTAGTCCAGCTCCGTAGCTTCTGATGAGGTTTAAAATCGAGATATTCGACAGGGCTTTTGCAGCATAATTAATACGTAAGTGATTTACTTTCGAAAATGCAGCGGTAAGGCGGTTATACTGCGATTTGATTTTTTCTGCATCATATACATAAATAGGACTTCCAAATTCTTGTGCTATCTGTACTAAATCTTTTGTTTGCATTTTTTATTTTTTGACAAATATACTATCAGGACTAAGACGTTGCAAATATGTAATTTAGTATTCACAAAATTCAACAAAAAGTTATGATTTAAACATTTTGAATAACAAATTTGATATTTACTAACAGCACAAAAGCTGAATTGGCTTTATTTTAGTCTAGTTTGTAGTCGTTGGGGTCAGCAATTCAAAGTGATAAGTGATGCCGTCTGCAAAAGTTTCAATGATATACATTTTATTGTCATACATGGATAAACAACCATATTCAGACACCTGAATGGTAATATTTTCAGGACAACTTGCCACAGCGGGATTTTCGCTTACACTATAGGAATAAATTCCAGAAGGAAAACCAGATTGTAAATTTGGGTTGGTGTTATTATTGGTTATTTGAACGGTATTATTAGGTTTGAAAACCCAAATAATGGTACCCGTACTGAATTCATGTGTTATTCCAGCAATAGTTCCTGTGGTTTTGATGAGCGTCCACTTATTTTCTAGGTTTGGTATTTCGTTTGTGTTGGCATTTTGTTGGTCTGAACATCCATATAAAGCAAAAAGTGATGTTAGAATAAAGCTTTTAAATGTTTTCATGGTTTGGATTTTTACCAGTTTTGTGGTAAGATTAAGCGATTGCTATAAAGTTGCGCTGCAAGCTGCTACTTTTTAATAAGAACATTCGACGGACCTACAATCAAATGTATTTTAGTTCAAAATAGTTTAAGAGTTTATACAAAAAAAAGGAGCCATTTAATGCCCTTAAATTAAAGAAGAAAATCTTTCGTTATTTGACTAAAATCGCTATTTTTGTGCACCCAAAGTTGTGGGAAATAAAAAGTCAAAAATAGTATTATGGATATACACGAATACCAAGGAAAAGAGATTTTAGCCAGTTATGGTGTTAAAGTTCAACGCGGTTATGTTGCAAATAACCCTCAAGAAGCAGTTGCTGTTGCCAAACAATTAACAGCAGAGACAGGAACAGGTTGGCACGTAATCAAAGCACAAGTTCATGCAGGAGGACGAGGTAAAGGAGGCGGAGTCAAACTAGCTAAGAATTTACAACAAGTAGAAGAACTTGCTGAGCAAATAATTGGTATGCAATTGATTACGCCACAGACTTCTGCTGAGGGAAAAAAAGTGCACAAAATTTTGGTTGCCGAAGACGTATATTACCCAGGCGAGAGCGAGACTTCTGAGTTTTATATGTCTGTTTTACTCAACAGAAGTAAGGGGCGAAACATGATTATGTATTCTACCGAAGGTGGAATGGATATTGAGGAAGTAGCTGAAAAAACACCAGAATTGATTTTTACAGAAGAAATTGATCCAAATGTTGGGTTACAAGGTTTTCAAGCCCGAAGAATTGCCTTTAATTTAGGTCTTTCAGGCAATGCATTCAAAGAAATGGTACAGTTTGTAGATGCTTTGTACAAAGCGTATGTGGGTTCAGATTCTTCTATGTTCGAAATCAATCCTGTATTGAAAACGTCTGATAATAAAATCATTGCAGTAGATGCTAAAGTTAACTTAGACGATAACGCCTTATACAGACACCCGAAATTAGCCGAATACAGAGACATCCGTGAGGAAAATCCGATTGAAGTAGAAGCGAAAGCGGCAGGTTTAAACTATGTAGACCTTGACGGTACTGTAGGTTGTATGGTTAACGGTGCGGGACTGGCAATGGCTACGATGGATTTAATTAAATATGCTGGTTATGAGCCTGCTAACTTCCTGGATGTAGGTGGTACGGCAGATGCAAAGCGAGTAGAATTAGCGTTTAGAATTATTTTAAAAGACCCTAACGTTAAGGCAATTTTGATTAATATTTTTGGAGGAATTGTTCGTTGTGACCGTGTAGCACAAGGTGTTGTTGATGCTTATAAAAATATGGGCGATGCTATTAAAGTGCCAATAATTGTACGTCTACAAGGAACAAATGCTGAAATAGCCAAGGAATTAATTGATAATTCAGGAATGCCAATTTTATCAGCAGTAGAATTCCAAGAAGCTGCAGATCAGGTAAAAGTGGCTTTGAATTAAATAATTGCAACAGTTTTTTTAAAAATACTTTAAGAAAAAGTTGTTCCATAATAAAAAATCTCAGGTTTACGCCTGAGATTTTTTTGTTAAATAAAGCAAAGTAAAATGTTTCATTATTGGTAGCAAGCTACTCTAAATTTCAACATTTATCGGTGACTCACCTAGAATTTTAAAGTAAGCATGTTATTTGTAGATACTTTTTTTGATAGAAAAACAGTGATTAGGATTGCAGTTTTTTACCATTTTATATTTTTTTCGATGTATGAAATTAACCGCTCTGCCATGCTTTGCTGTTCGGTTTTAGAGGGATGACCTTTGGTTTCTTTAAACGGAAAAAACAAAGTATGTATTTTCGAATCGTTCAATTCTTTTGTAGCTTGTGTGATGTAATCTGGCCATGCTGAATTATTTTTCATGGCATCCATACTGCCTAAGGCACAAATAATTTCTGCTGTAGGATACTGCTTTCTGATATTCGAAACAAATGATTTGTAGGCATTTATGATGACCTCTTTTGTAGGTGGTGTGTCGCCAAAAGTCCTCTTAAATTCGGGATGTTTTACATTGTTCACTAGCCAAGAATCGTTCTGAAATATATTAACCACCACAACATCGGGAGTGTAGTTTTTAAAGTTCCAAGTGCTCGTGCTGTCCAGCGGATTTAATCGTTCATAAATATCGTTCATTGTGTAAGGAAACCAACTGATCATGAGTCCGATGCCTCCTTTACAAATACATCGGTATTCGGCATCAAAGTAGCGAGCCGTTAGGGCTCCATAAGCCAAATAATTATTGTTAAATTGAGCCGCACCACTATCTTTTCCCGAAGTGTCATCAATGGCATATCCTGCGGTAATCGAGTCTCCATAGAATTCTATTTTGCGTTTTTTCTTCGGACTATTTTCTATAACTTTTGCGTTATTATTGACGATAAACTTATGAAAATTAGTTTCCCCATGGCTAAATTCTGTTCTTTTGAATAAAGCTACTCGGTGACTTCCGGCCGATAATCCGGTAGCTAACATGTAGGTTTTTTTTCCAGCTGATGTATTTATTACGGATGCTTCTTTGCCATCAATAATGACAGTAAAATAATTTTCACCTTTTTCATCTTCTAATTCCGCGTAAATTTCGCTTCCTTCAAAATCAATTTGCACAACAGTTCCAGGCCAATAGAGTGAAGTTCCGTTTTTTGTATCGATTGCTACACGTCCTTCGTAGCTAATATTTGGGTTATTGTGCTTGACTACGAGCTCTTTTTGGCTTGAACAACTCGCTATGAAGCACAGCAAAACGACAAGTAACAGATGGATGTGCTTCATAGTAAGTATTTTATGACGTGTCCGAAAATTTATTTTAATAGTACACCTCGAGAATTTCAGCTGAAGGTTCGGGACTTAATGTCACTTTTTTAATGCTGGCTGGTACAAGCATAGATTCGCCTTTTTGCAAATTATAAGTGCGGTTTTCTGCACTAATTTCTACACTACCTTGTGTACAAATATAAATTACAAAAGAGTCAATAGCGGTATAATCTTTTGTGATTTCAGAACTAATAATAATGATATTTGACTTAAAATAAGGGGTATGAATAAGATGATTTGATGTATTTTCTTCTCTAGTGTATTTCGTTTTGTAGTCGTCAAAAACTTCAAAATCAATGACATCAAGTGCCAAATCGTTATGTAATTCACGTTCTTTACCCGTACTTTGATCCACTCGATTATAGTCGAAAATTCGGTAGGTGATGTCAGATGTTTGTTGGATTTCGGCTAATAAAACACCTGCACCAATGGCATGAACACGACCTGTTGGGATATTAAAAGCATCGCCTTTTTGTGTCGTAACACTGTTCAGCACTTCTAGCACTTCATTGTTTTCTAATGCATGGGTGTACGATTCTTTATTTAACGGTTTTTTAAAACCTACAATGATTTCGGCATTGTCATCAGCATCCATTACATACCACATTTCGTTTTTTCCGAAAGAATTATGTCGCTTTTTTGCAATATCATCATGCGGATGTACTTGAATGGATAATGGCGTTTTAGCGTCAATAAATTTAATAAGTAGCGGGAATGTGGCTCCAAAATGTTGGTATACGTGTTCTCCGAGAAGTTGTTCTTTGTAGTCATGCATCAATTCTCTCAAGGTTTTACCTTGCAATTCTCCTTCTGCCACTTTTGATTCTTCACCTTCTACGTCCGAAATTTCCCAAGATTCTCCAATATTTTCTTGTTGGAATCCTTTATTTAGAACAGTATTTAGTTTGTTACCTCCCCACATTCTGTACTTTGAAATGGGTGTAAATTTTAGCGGATATAAAGTCATTTTTATAGTTAGATTAAGATTTATTTTTTAATTCGGAATTTTCCACAATAGTAGTATTCGATTTTTTGAAGAACGATTTCGTTATTTGTGCGATTCATGACCGCCAAAATTAGTGTTCGAGATGGCTCTCATTTCATCTAAGGTCATATTGTTTTTGTATTCTTTTTTAAGTTTATACAAGTCTTTTTTAAGCTTTTTTACAAGGCTTGCATGTTTAGCTGAGTTTATTAAGTTATTGACTTCTGTTGGGTCTTCTTGCAAATCATATAACTCCCAAGTATCCATATCGTAATAAAAGTGAATCAGTTTGTAACGGTCTGTTCTGATGCCATAATGCGGCTGAACGTGGTGCCAAAATGGATATTCATAATAATGATAGTACATCGACTGGCGCCATTTTTTAGGAGTTTTGCCTTCTAAATTAGCTAAGAAACTTTTTCCTTGCACGTCTTTTGGTATCGGAATTCCAGCCATTTCAAGGACTGTGGGTGCCATATCTATGTTTGTAATTACATCAGAAACCGTGGTGTTTGGTTTGATTTTTCCGGGATATCGAATTACAAAAGGCATACGGATTGACTCTTCATACATAAATCGCTTGTCATACCATCCATGGTCGCCAAGAAAAAATCCTTGGTCGGATGCATAAATTACAATTGTATTTTCTTCTAAACCATTCTCTTTAAGATAGTTGAGAACTCTGCCGATATTATCATCCACTGATTTTACGGTGGCAAGATAATCTTTGATATAGCGTTGAAATTTCCATTCTTTTAACGCGTTTCCTTTCAAGCCATTGTCGGGATAGACTACTTGCCCGGGTTCGTTTCCGTAATCAAACCATTTGTTTAGCGCTTTTCCTTTTAATGAATCAGGCGGGGTGAATTTAAGATCTTTTCGATTTAAAAAGTCCATGGTCATGTGGGTATCGCCAGCTGTTTTTTCTCTTCCTTTATAATCATCGTAAAACGTTTTGGGTAAAGGGAGATTCTCATTAGCCCACAAATCTTTATACTTGGTATCTGGCGACCATTCTCTGTGAGGTGCTTTGTATTGTAACAGCAGGCAAAACGGCTGATCGTCTTTTCTGCTTTCAAGCCAATTTAAAGCAAAGTCTGTGGTCAGATTGGTGGCATATCCCGTTTCTTTTACTCGTTTTCCATTTTCGATGTAGGTCGGATTCCAATATACGCCTTGTTCTCCTTGATCGATATGGTATTTGTAGAAATCAAATCCTTCTGGCGTAGAAGCCAAATGCCACTTTCCAACTAAAGCTGTCTGGTAGCCCGCGTTTTTTAATGCTTTTGGATACGTCCATTGCGAACCATCAAACGTACCTCCTTGATAATTTTTATAATATTTATTGATATGATTGTATTTTCCGGTAATGATTGCCGCACGGCTGGGACCACAAATGGCATTGGTGCTGAACGCATTTGTGAGAATGGCACCATCCTGTGCAATTTTATCAATATTCGGTGTTGGTGCAATTTCTGCAAATCTATCGCTGTAGGCAGAAATAGCATTTGTAGCGTGATCATCCGAGAGGATAAAAACGATGTTCGGTCGTTTCTTGGTTTCGTTGTTCTTGTTTTGTGAATGAACCGCTAGGAATATAAAAACACATAGCACCGTTAACAATTTTCTCATAGCTGTCTTTTGAATTAATTTACACCTACAAATATAGTATACAATTTTATGATTTTGGTTTGTAAATGTTGCAAATCGTTCCTTAAATAGACCATAAGGCTTGTTGTATACTTAATTGTGTACTTATGTTTTTACACTATGCTTGAGCTTTTTTTTTTAGGTTTAAAGGGTGATTGCTGTTTTTTTGACCATATATTTTAATATTTTGACCTGATTTAAAACTTGTATTTGAAAGGAGAGAAGTAATATTGCTACAACGATATAATTAACTAACTTAAAACTAAAATTCATGAAACTTAAAAAGTATGAAGGCAATCCAATATTGAGTCCTAATCCAGCTAACGATTGGGAAAGTTTGGTAGTATGTAACCCAGGTGTATATTATGATAACGGTAAGTTTTACATGTTATATAGAGCTGCGGGAGATGATGCAGAACACGTCATCCGATTTGGCCTTGCAACTAGCGAAGACGGTTTTAAATTTGATCGTGTAGAAAATGAACCGGTTTTAGGACCAAGCGAACAAGGGCCAGACATGGGGTGTATTGAAGATGCTCGAATTGTAAAGTTTGACGATTACTATTATGTAACTTACGCTTACCGACCTTTTCCTCCTGGACAATATTGGAAATTCCGTCACGATGAAGTATTGACGTCTGATCACGGAGATCATGCACCGCATTTTATCAAAAAGAATATGGCCAACTCTGCATTGGCAATGACCAAAGATTTTAAAGATTGGATTAAATTAGGAAGAATTACCGATTCTAATTTAGATGACAGAGACGTGATTTTATTTCCAGAAAAAATCAACGGAAAATATGCTATGTTACACCGACCAAAAGAATGGATCAACGGTGATTACGGCGTAACTAAACCCGCTATTTGGATCAGATTTAGCGATGATATGTTAGTTTGGAATGAACCAAGTACGATGTTAGTAGGCGGAATTGATGGTGGTTGGGAAGAAAAAGTAGGAGGTAGCACACCGCCATTAAAAACAGATAAGGGATGGTTAGTTCTTTATCATGGGGTAGAAAACGGTGGTTTGGGTTACTACAGAGTAGGTTGTGTGATGTTAGACTTAGAGGATCCAACAAAAATCATTGGACGTACTAAAGATTATATCATGGAACCTGAATTTGATTATGAAATTGAAGGGTATTACAAAGGATGTGTGTTTCCAACAGGAAACGTAATTATTGGCGATACACTTTATGTGTACTATGGTGGTGCAGATAAATATATTGGTGTGGCTACTTGCAGTGTTTCAGAGCTTGTAGAATTTACACTAAGTACAGAACAAAATCAATAAGAAGCCTTTATGGAATCTACAAATTTTATAACCGATGGCCCAAGTTGGGTCAACGGTCTTTCTTGGGCTGATATTTTTATCATCGTGCTATACTTTTTATACATTGTATATCTCGGGGTGAAATATAGCAAAAGTTCCGACGAAAATTCGTACTTTTTAGCAGGCCGAGGAATGAGTTGGACTGTGATTGGTTTTTCACTTTTTGCAGCAAGTATATCAAGTTCTACTTTAATTGGTCAGGCAGGAGATGCATACAGTACCGGAATTGCAGTTTTTAACTATAACTTGATTTCTGTTCTGGTGATGGTATTTTTTGCATGGTTTATTTTGCCTTTTTATATTAAGTCAAAGATTTTTACCATACCTGAGTTTTTAGAAAAACGATTTAGCGTAGCTTCAAGATACTATTTTTCTGCTATTACTATTATTGTTAACATTTTTCTTGATGCGGCAGGTTCGCTATATGCTGCGGCAATGGTAATGAAGCTTGTATTTCCTGAGGCTTCCATCTCTACGCTTTCTATTTTCTTTGCCATTGTGGTAGCAGTATACACTATTCCGGGCGGTTTATCAGCAGCGATTAAAGTCGACTTAATGCAGGGTATTTTTCTACTTGTGGGTTCTTTAGTGCTGACTTTCTATGCCACCTATAATGGAGGTGCGGAGTATGTTAGAAATTTAATGGCTGAAGGTGATGTATTAATGAAATTAGTGCGTTCAAAAGACGATCCTTCTGTTCCGTGGTTAGGAATGATTGTTGGAATTCCAATTCTTGGAATGTTTTTTTGGGGTAATAACCAGCAATTAGTGCAACGGGTTTTAACGGCTAAATCACTCGACGAAGGACGAAAAGGAGTATTACTGGTAGGATTCTTAACCATGCTTACTTTGTTTTTAATTATCATTCCCGGAGTAATGGCAATCAAAATTTTCCCTGACTTGCCAAAACCAGATATGGTATATCCTACCTTAATTATGGGATTATTGCCTAACGTGCTCATCGGATTTATGATTGCTGCAATGGTAGCTGCACTAACTTCTTCGTTAAGCGGATTGTTGAATTCAGTGGCTACGCTCTTTACAATGGACTTCTACGATAAGTTTTCGCCCAATAGTTCAGGAGCCAAGAAAGTACGTGTGGGTAAAATTGTGTCGCTTTTGGTGTTAGTTATTGCGGTACTGTGGGCACCTCAAATTGGTAAACAATTTGGTACCTTATTAAAGTATTATCAAGAATTATTGTCAGTCATCGCTCCACCTATTGTGGCGGCGTTTATGCTCGGTATTTTCTGGAAAAGAACCAATGCTACCGGGGCTTTAATTGGATTAATAGCAGGAGTGCTCCTTGGCGTAATCAATATTTTTTATAAATTGGAAGTTGGTACCTCTATATTTGGCGATATACACTTTTTACTAACCGTTCCATTCTACTTCTTGTGGAGCTTGTTTGTAATGGTAGTTGTGAGTCTCGCTACAGATAAACCACCTTTAGAAAAAACTGAGGATTTAACCTTTACCATGAAAGATTTCAATGAAGAAACGCTTCGATTAAAACAGCAACCTCTATTACAAAGTTACCGTTTTTGGTCGTATCTTTTATTAGGGTTTTCGTTTCTCATCTTATTTATCTTCTGGTAGAAAAAATGAATACTATGGTAAAACGTAACATAAATAGTACACTTTTAGTGTTTTTGGCGGTTTTTCTTTGCAATTCTTGTAAATTAAAAGAAACCGCCAAAAGTGCTGAAGTGGCTAAAAAGCCTAATTTCTTATTTGTTTTGGTAGATGATCAACCTTTTGATGCTTTAGAATCGAGTGGGCGTTATCCTTTTTTGAAAACCCCAAACTTGCAAAGATTGGAAGATGAAGGTGTAAAGTTTACCAATTATTTCGTAACGCAATCGATTTGTTCGCCTTCGCGGGCAAGTTTTTTAACAGGAACGTATCCACACATTCATGGCGCTAATCAAAATGACCCTCATGTAGACCCAGATTGGAATAGCTTTCAACCCTACAATACTCATTTGCAAAAAGCGGGTTACGAAACGGCTCATGTGGGCAAAATTCACATGGCGCATTTCAAGGGAAAAAAACACATACGGCCTGGTTTCGACTATTGGTATAGCTTTGTTGGTCAAGGCGAATATTTTGACCCTAAAGTCAATGAAAATGGTAATGAGTATAAAGAAAAAGGCTACATGACCGATATTCTCACGGACAAGGCAATAAGTTGGCTCAAAGAAAAACGAGATCCAAACAAACCTTTTAGTTTGAATTTGTGGCATAAAGCTGTTCATGAAGATCATTTGCCAGCGCCAAGACATGATAAAATGTATGCCAAAGAAATTTTGCCACTGCCTCCTTACAACACACATTTAGAAAATTTTAAAGGAAAGCCCGAGTGGCAAAGGATTAAAACTTGGGATTCGGATTGGAAAAGGTACGTTCCGGCAGATTCTATTGCTCCAAAACCTTGGCCAATCAAGGGAGACAAGTTTATCAAATTATTAGAAACACTTGCATCAGTAGATGAATCGCTTGGTCGAGTACTCAAAGCTTTAGAAGAAATTGGAGAATTAGATAATACCGTTGTTATTTTTAGTAGTGATAATGGTTATTTCATGGGAGAACATGGGTATTGGGATAAACGAATTGCGTATGAAAATTCAATTCGTATTCCGATGTTAATGCGTTATCCCAAAGGCATCGACAAAAAATCAGTCATCAACAAAACAGCTTTAAATATCGATTTAGCACCAACAATCCTAGAATGGGCTGGCGTAGAAAAACCAGCTTATATGCAAGGACAGTCGCTTATGCCTCTTTTTGATAAAAAAAATACCAACAAAAACTGGAGAGACGGATTTATGTTCGAATATTTTGTAGACGACGCTTATCCGTATGCCGGACCAAATATGTTGGCCTATCGAACGGAACGCTATAAGTTAGTGGATAACTTTTTAGAAAATGATATCGACGAATTGTATGATTTACAAAAAGATCCAGGAGAAATGGTTAATTTAATCAAAGATCCAGCTTATCAAAAAGTGCAGAATCAGTTGCGTGAAGCATTAGAAAAACAAAAAGTGAAGTACAAATACAACGCTGATAGAGACTGGTGGTTGAGGACCCAAGTTCCTAAAAAATAAATAATCAATAACCCAATGTAAACATTGGGTTATTTTTTTGCTCTTTTACAGAAATATGTCTTATTTTTAGCACCATGAATAAGCATAGCAAACGGATAATTGCAGTTTTTATTTTTTTCTTAGTATTTGTATTGAATACCAAGGCACAACAAATTGTACATCTTAATAATAAAACGGGATTAGTAAACGGCACCATCAATGCCTTCGAAAAGGACAGTCTTGGTTATATGTGGATTGGCTCGGACCAAGGCGTTATTCGCTATTCTGGGGCGGAGTTTAAAAATTATGATTTGAATGACAATCGCTCTGCAAATGCGGCTACAATCATAGATGTTAAGAATATAAAGGGCACTTTATACGGCTTAAGTTTAGGGGGGTCTCTTTTTAAATACCATTATGATTTAGATCGATTTGAGTTACTTTTTGCCTTGCAAAACCAACGATTTATGTCGTTGACACACTTAACCGACGGCGATTTGTTAATTGGCCTTGCTAACGGATTTATTACCTACAATCTCATCAATAAGAAATATTCGCAAGTCCAATATCCTTCTATTTTACTCAATCGAAAAGTGTACTATCATAAAGGTAAAGTATACTCCGCCACCTCAAAAGGATTATGTGTTTTTGGATACAACTCTGTTACAAAAAAACTCTCTTTTGAAAAAAAGTTTCTCGGTCAAGACGATATAATCGATTTTGCCTTTGATGTCAATAACAGAATTTGGGTAGGGACTGAATTTAGTGGGCTTTACATTATTACCGGTGAGAAGATTAGCAATGTTACCGTGAGCAAAACGGTTAATAAAACCTACGCCATTCGAAAAATCAATTTTGATCGAAATAATAATGCCTTAATAGCTGTTGACAGACTAGGTCTTTTTGTGTTAAATAGAAATTTTCAGTTGCTAAAAACGTTCAGTCACGATGTAAACGACCAAAATACCATCAGTCAAAATAGTATTTATGCCTTATATGTAGATATAACAAACGCATACTGGATGGGTGTTCGAGAAGGCGGAATCAATATTATTTATCAAAAAAGCAACCTGTTTACTACCATCAATCACGTTCCGAATAAAGCAAATAGTATCGAAAACAATAATATTCGTTCCATTTTTCAATCTTCGTCAGGCGATTTGTGGTTTGGTACAGAAAACGGAGTAAGTAAATGTAATCCAAACAATCAATGGATTAATTTCAACCAAGATCCTAAATTGTTTAATACAGCTGTATTATCGGTTACCGAATTTCAAAATAAAATTATTTTAGGAACGTATGGCGAAGGTGCTTTGGTTTTAAATCCTACAAATGGAGCTGTTTCTCCTCTGAATGTAGAACCTAAAGTACCTTTAAAATTCATTTTTACCACTTTTACCTCGGGAGATAATCTTTGGTTAGGAGGTAGTGATGGGCCTTTGTTTCATTATCAAAATTCAAAATTAGTTAGTACGTATAGCATACGATTGGTGCGCGATTTAGTCGAAGGATTTGACCAAAGAATGTATGTGGCGTCCAGCGAAGGTTTTTTTGAAATAAACAGTCAAAACAAAAAAATAAGAAAAATCAATCCTAAAGTATTCAACTCGTTTAATGATATTTATAGTCTACAGCTTGATTATGTCAATAATTGCATCTGGATTAGTGCCAAAAAGGGACTCTATAGCTACTTGCTCAAAAACGAACAAGTAGAGTTTATCAGCGAAAAAAATAAAAAGGATCTCGGTACTATTTTTTCTATCAAAAAAGATAATTCTAACAATCTATATTTGGCTACCATTAATGGTTTGTGGCGATATGATATTAAGAAAAAACTTTTCAGAAAATTTGGCGCTCAAGACGGACTCGATATCGACGCTTTTGGTTTAGGAGCATCGAGAGCTTTTAAGAACGGAAACCTTGCCTTTGGTGGCCCTCAAGGTGCGGTTATTTTTAACCCTAATGATGTAATCAAAGATACACCTGCCGGTACTATTTATATAGCTAATTTTTTAATTAATGGCAAGGCACCCGATAGTCTTACGCTTCCTCAAAATATTAATTTTGCGAAAGAAATTGAACTAAATTATGATCAAAACTCTATTTCCTTTAATTATGAATTGATTAAATTTCATGGTTCAAAACAATATGAATTTAAATGGAAACTTGAGGGGTATGATAAAGAGTACCAAACGAATTATAGTAACGAAAAAGTACTTTATGCTAATTTACAACCAGGGTCTTATGTTTTAAAAGTACAGGCCTTTAATGCCGATGGTGTAAAAGGTGCTACAGAGTATCAACTTGATATACTTATTAAAAAACCATTTTGGCAATCTGCTACGGCCAAAATTTTATATATCCTGATTACTATTTTAATTATTTATTTAATTTCTAGAATCATAAAAGCTAATAATCAAAAGCGTTTTGACGAAAGCAGAATCATGTTTTTTATAGAAGTAGCTCATGATATCAGAACGCCCGTTTCTTTAATCCAACTTTTAGTTAAGCAACTGGCTAATCAGGAAAACGTAGAAAAATCAATTGAATTGATACAGCGAAATACTGAAAATTTAAACGAGTATGTAACCCAACTATTAGATTTTCAAAAGATTGATAAAAAGCAACTTAAACTTTCAGTGAGTAAAGTAGATTTAAAAGATTGTTTAACAAAAATCATCAATAATTTTACCCCAATTATTCAAAGCAAGAACTTGAATTTAGTTTTAGAAGTAAAACACATTCCCGTTTGGTTTGATCAAGGTAAGATGAGCCGGATTTTTTATAACCTGATTTCAAATGCTATTAAATATAGTAATGAGGGGGGTGAAATTAAAATCAAAGCTTATTTGAGTGATAAAACCTTGAAAATCGATTTTATTGACAATGGTATTGGCGTTCCTGAAAAGCAAAAAGAATTGATTTTTAATCGGTTTACACGCGGTACAAACGTAACTAATAAAGGAATACCTGGAACTGGAATCGGGTTGATGCTTTCAAAAAAAATAGTCGAATTACACGGAGGTAAGATTTTGTTGGAAAGTCAAGAAAATGTAGGTTCTAAATTTACCGTAATTTTACCCACAGGATTCGAGCATTATAATCAAGACGAAGTTGTTTATCCTGAACCAGTTGAGGAAGAGAAAGCTAAAATCGAAACGCTGATTCAAAAAAATAAAGTAATCCTCCTTATAGAAGACAATACCGAACTGAGAGAGGCTATCAAAAATGAGTTGGAAAAGATTTACACAGTTATAGAAGCAGCTAATGGCAAAGAAGGGCTACTTTTGGCACTTTCCAAAAATCCAGATTTGATTATTACAGACATTATGATGCCTGAAATGGATGGAAAAGAGCTGTGTAACTTGCTTAAAACCAACTTCAAGACGAGTCATATTCCTGTAGTTATGCTAACTGCTTTGGCTGCCGTAACGGATAAAATACAAGGATTAGAAACCGGTGCTGATGCTTATGTTGAAAAACCTTTTAACGTTGAAATTCTTAAAATTACCATCAACAATTTAATTAAATCAAGAGAGAATGTAAAACGCTTACTTGAAGACAAGGAAGTAAAAAAACAACTTACACCAGAGGAAAGTTTTCTTTCGGACGTTATTGAAGTGATTAAAAATAACCTCACGGAAAATGATTTTTCTATCGATAACTTAGCCGAAATTATGGGGTTAAGTAGATCTAACTTATTCAGAAAGTTGAAAGGTTCTATTCAAATTTCTCCTTCAGATCTCATCATAAAAATTAAATTAGGTCATGCCGAGGAACTGATGCGAAGCAAAAGTACGATGCGTATTTCGGATATTGCCTACCAATCAGGATTTCAAGATCCAAAATATTTTAGCACTCTATTCAAAAAACACTACGGAAAAACACCAACTGAGTTTATAGAAGATTTTCAATAGGCTTGTATCTCGATTTTATTTTTTTAGTTAATTCTCGAAAACCTTGTAGTAAAACACATCTTTTTGGGTGTTTTTGACTACTTTTTAAACCCTCTTGAATTGTATATCTACCTCGTTAGTGAAAACGTTTTAGTAAATTGCACTGAAATTCATGTTCAATTACACTATGAAAAATCTAAAATTTCCTTTCGTAATTACTTTGTCTGCAGCATTAAGCTTGATTACCTCTCTAGCAATTACTTCCTTTAGTAGTGATGTTAAAAGTGTGGTTAGTGATATTGATAATTATAACTTTGCTTTAAGTACGCAAACCGTTGGACCAAAGTATAAGTTTACCAATGAGACCACTCTTGTAGAAACCGCTCAGGAAATAAAAAACATGGGTTCTAATTTGCTTAAATTTTCGATGCATCCACGGTATTCTACAGAAAATTATGGATTGCCACACAACGATAAGATTACGTCTTTAACTAAACTTGCTACACTTGAACCTTCTATGAAGAAAGTGTTAGAAATGGATTTCAAATACTATCATATCTGGACGTACGGTTTTTCTCAATATACACCCGAACCGCCAGGAAAAAAAGATGATACCGCACAAATTAAGTTCATCAACGGCTATCCAAAAAAATATGAGAGAGCTTTGTACAAGGAATTGTATGAGTTCACCACCCATTTGTTAACCACTTATAATGGTACCGGAAAGGTTTTTTACCTCGGTAACTGGGAAGGTGATTGGCACTTACGTTGGGATTATGATAGAACTAAGCCGGCTAACCTCAAAACGCTGGATGGAATGATAAAGTGGGCAAAAATTAGACAAAAAGCAATTGACGACGCCAAAAAAGCTGTTAAAAATACGGATGTTTCTGTATACAATTATATAGAAGTAAACTTGGTGGCTAAAGGTATCAATGAACCCGATGCTAAAGTAGTGACTAATAGTGTTGTAAATGTAGTAAACCCCGATTATGTGTCATACTCGTCTTATGATGCTACAAATCCTTTTAAAACAGAGAAAGATACACGAGAAAATCTGGTTAAATCGCTAAATTATATCGAATCGCATCTAAAACCAAAAGCAGGTTTGCCTCCAGGAAAACGTGTCTGGATTGGAGAGTACGGAAGCCCAAGCATTCAATACAATGACGAAATGCAAAATTTACGTTCCATCTGGACTATCAAAGCCGCCCTTGATTGGGGAACACCTTTTATTTTATATTGGGAAATGTATAATAACGAAATAAAAGCCGAAACAGGTGAACAAGTAGGGTATTGGCTGATTGATGATAAAGGAAAAAAGCAACCCATTTGGTACACACACAATGAATTCTACAAAGAATCAAAAGAATTTTTGAAACAGTATAAAGCACAGCACAATAAATTACCCAGCTTTGATGTGTTTAGAGAAAATGCTGTAAAATTCAAAAGCTTAAATCCTTAATCCTCCTTAAAAAGCCCTTTTGAAAAGATACTAAGTTTTTAAAAAAATATAGCACAAAAAACACGGTACGTTTAAACGGTACTAAAAATTCACACAACATGAAAAAGATTCTATTTTTTGCCCTGATTTTAAGTTCTTCGATAACACTTGGTCAAAAGTATGATTATGGTACAAACATGCCTCTAGAAAATTATAACTTTGTTCTGGGTACCAACAGTTTTCCACCAAAATATCAGTTTAGTAACGATTCTAAATTGATAGAACAAGCTAAGCAAACCAGAGCTTTAGGTTCAAATATTTTCAAAACAACTATCTCAGAAAGAGTATTAAAAGATTATAACTACAAAGCCAGCGACGCTTCCACAATTATGGATATCATCAAATTGGTACCAGATTTTGATAAGACTTTCGAAATGGATTTTAAATATTATTTCTTTTGGGTACATACAGCAACAGGAATCAAGTGGAAAGCAGGAATTAGCAAGCAAGACGAAAAGCGACTCTATAATGAGATGTTTGACTTTACAACCTACATGCTAACAAAATATAACAATTCTGGAAAAACATTTATGATTGGTAACTGGGAAGGCGATTGGTTACTTCATGGCGAAGGTAAGAGAGATTCTACACCTTCTAAAGAAGCTGTTGACAATATGACTAAATGGCTTCAAATCAGGTCTCGTGCCATTGCCGACGCTAAGAAAAAATCGAAGTCAACTAACGTAGAAGTGTACTACTATGTAGAAGTTAATTTAGCAGTAAAAGGTATGAACGGCGGTACTTGCATTACAAGCCATATTCTACCCAATATAGATGTTGATTTTGTTTCTTATTCAAGTTATGAGTCTAGTAAGAAGAAAGATTACGCAGCCAATAGAGCATCGTTGACTAAAGTATTAAACTACATCGAAAGTCAATTAAAACCAAAAGAAGGTTTGCCATTTAAGAGAAGAGTTTTTATCGGAGAATACGGTGGTCATGCCTTTGATGACAAACCCGAAACACATCTCAAACAGTTTGACAATGTAAAAGATATTATGCAAATCTCCCTGGAAGAAGATTTACCTTTTGCGTTACATTGGCAACTTTACAACAACGAATATGAGAAAGATCAGAGTGCAGCTTCTAAAAATATGTCGTTAATTAACGAAAAAGGCCAAAAACGGCCAATGTATTATTTACATCAAAATTACTACAGTAAACTGAACGACTATTTAAAAGCCTATAAAGATAAAAATGATGTTTATCCAACTCAAGAAGAATTTAAAGTAGAGGCCTTAAAAGTTTTAGAAAACGTTTATCAAGAGCTTAGGCCAACTGTTATTCCATCGTTAGCCGTAAAACCTTGATAAATAATAAATCAAGTTTCATCAGAAAGTTAAATTTTTTGTTCGTAGTGACTTTAATTTAACATACAAGAGCGAAGTTAACTTTAGAAAAAAACAGTAAATTTGATTGTGGCTTATTTCAAATAATTTCTAAACTTTTTTTCAGAAATACAAAAGATATCGTTTGAAAGTGATTACAAAATAATTGACATAGAGGATTATAAGTTTAAAAACTGAGTATTAACTTTATTCATTCATACATGAAATACATTACCTTTTTAATGGTAAGTCTGTTGAGTTTAGCATTTTCAAATGGTTTCTCTCAACCGCTTACTTTGTTGAGTAATCAACAAATAGATTTTTCTACCGCTGTAACCACAGTAGCTAGTGGAAATTGGAGTAATCCAAGCATTTGGAGTTCAGGAACAGTTCCTACAGGCACTACAGACGTTATCATTGCAAACGGACATACCGTTTATATCGACTTACAAGGCGCGAGTTCGGGTGTGCAAGTTAATTTATGTCGAAACCTCCAAATTAGTCCATCGGCGATTCTGAGAATGGGACACAACGCCACTAATTTTGCAAAAGACTTACGGATTAACGGAAGTATTCTCTGTAACGGGACTTTTTCGTCAGGTCGGGTACAACCGGGAGACACCGGAGACGGCTCGCTTTATGCTAACAACAGTCGTATTTTTATGAATTTGACCCAAACCAATACCTATCTGTCAGGTTCTGGTTTTTTTAGCCCAAAGGCCTTGAGTATATCAAGTGATGTGGCCAACAGAAACCTTATTATTGATCTTTATAACACAGTTATCGACGAAAACTTTGCTGTAAAATCTGATAATAGAGTTAATGTAAACATTACAAAATATGCCTACGTACGTATCAAAGGAACATTAGGACTTACCGGAAGTACCTATCAATTCAGTGCACCAACAGCCGAAGCTGATTTAACTATCAACGGTATCGTTGTTACAGAAGATGTTAGTTTATTTACCAGAAATACTGTTTTTGGCGAATCTTCCTCAATCGTTATAGCCCCACAAGGCAGTCTCTACACCAAGAAAATTAACGAAGGAGTTCTAAACCGAAAAACCGAAGCGGCAGGTTTTACACTCACAATTAATGCAGGTGGATTATTCCGTCTAGGAAAAAATATCAATTTTACCAACCTCACTACAGCCAACCCAAACTTTACGCTCACAAATCAAGGTGAAATTCGAAACCATTATTCAGAAACCCTGTCAAGCACTACTTTTATTACACAAAAACTAAATCAGTTTGATCCCAACTTAGGTGTTAACGTGAGTCAAATTAAAGATATTTTCGGATCCTCACACATCGCAGGGTGGTATAATTTTACCAACAAGCCTTTTTTAATTGAAGGTTTAGATTATTATGAAGATTTTGGAGCCACATCTATCAAAACAACTGTAACGCCACTGAACGGTAAAATGGCCGAGTCCTATCCTTTTAACCATACTTGGCCTATTTATAATAATATGAAAGAGGTGGCACAACATCCACTTATTGATTCTTTATTCAAAAGAACTCATATTAAAACCCATACGTTCTGGACCAATACTAAAAATCGCGGAGATTATAAATTTGGACCGGATTTTAATCATGCTAGTTTTTTAAGTATGGAACAGCAATATTATGACCTAACAAAGTATTTGCTTCAAACGTACGGAACGATGAACAAAAAATTCGTCTATCAAAATTGGGAAGGCGATTGGATGTTGAGAGGAGAAGGAGTTTTGTGGGAAAATGACGCAGCACTAATTCCAGATGATGTAGAGTACCGTACCGAAGGAATGGCAAGAATGTTTAGAGCCATTCAAAGAGGTATGGAACGCGCCAAGAGTGAATTTCCGAATGCAACCGCAAAAGTCTTCAACGCCATAGAATTTAATAAAATGTGGATGCTGTTAAACGGTCAGCGGATTACAATGATGGATAACAATACGCCCTCTGTTTTAGAAAATGTTGTGCCACATACACGTGTTGATTTAACCTCTTGGTCGGCTTATGATGGCGGTTGGACAAACACTCAAAATCCAGAGGGTCATGCCATGTGGAAAGGTATTCAAATTGCAAAGTATTTTACAACACAAACAGGCCAAGTGCAGCACAATACTCCTGTTCAAATTGGCGAATTTGCCATCAATGAAAATCCACCTTACAGCGGTAATAATACCAATACGGTAATCAGACAGCGGTATGGTCGATACATCGGAGTGGCTCTCGGTCTAGATATTCCTAATTTTTATTTATGGAATCTGTATGCTTCAGGAGCTCAAGCCGGTCCAAGTGGGTTTACTTGGCAAAGTGGTGTGCAATACTCAACTAGTTTCCTAAATACATGGCTGGATGGTAAATGGATTATCAATCCAAATGAGGATTGGGGTTTTGCAGCAGCCTTTTTAATGGAACAATGGGCCACAAATCTTTCTACCAACCAACCTAATTTTGAAAGTAAAATTAAATTATTTCCGAACCCTACACAGCGAAACTTTTATATCACAGGAGCCGAAGATGGAGCTAAAATCAGTATTTATGATGTAAATGGAAGATTGGTGAAAGAAATGAATCTTATAAATAATAAAGAAGCTGACGTTTCTCAATTAAGCAAAGGACTTTACATTGTTCAAATCCAAAACCCAAATAAATCAACAGAAACAAAAAAATTATTAATCAACTAAACCAAAACTAAAGACCTATTAATTAACTAAAACCAAACCAAATGAAGAAACTAATTTTACTGCTTTTACTGCTACCGTTGTCCATGCTTGGGCAAGAGATTGCAGTAAAAGGTACCGTTTTTGAAGTCGATACCAATCAAACATTACCCGGCGTTACCGTTATGATTAAAGGTACATCAAAGGGAACGAATACTGGTCTAGATGGAACTTTCGAAATTAACGCAGAAAAAGGAGCTACACTTGTATTTACATTCATTGGAAGTAAAACCAAAGAGGTAGTAGTCACTGGTCCAACAATAGAAGTAACTTTAGAATCAGCAGTTTCTGCTCTTGATGAAGTGGTTGTAAGTACGGGTTACTACGACATTAACAAAAAAGATTTATCAGGTTCGATTACCCAATTGCAATCTAAAGACCTTGAAAAAGTACGAACCAATTCTGTCGAGCAATTACTACAAGGCCAAGTGGCTGGAGTAGTGGTAACCAATAGTGGAGAGCCAGGAGGAGGAATTTCAATTTCTATTCGAGGTACTAACTCTATGCTAGGCGGAACACAACCCTTGTACGTGGTAGATGGAGTGCCGATTGATCCGTTAACAGATGCCGCTGGAAATGGAGGAGCGGGAGAAGCACAAAATTCTTTGAGTTTTATTAACCCTAACGACGTAGATAAAATCGAAGTGTTGAAAGATGCTGCCGCTACAGCGGTCTACGGAGCTCGTGGAGCTAATGGTGTAATTTTAATTACCACCAAAAGCGGTTCAACCCCCGGCGGAAAGGCTTCTATCTCAGTTACATCGGATCATTTTGTTACCAATACTACTAACAGAATTGACGTCATGAATGGTCCTGAGTTTGAAAACTTCATGAACCAGAGAGCCATTAACAGGTTATACATCAATATTACTTCGCCAACTAGAGCAGGAGGTCCTTTTGATGGAACACAAGATTTAAATCCTACTAATTATCCTGAACTAGCTAATTTTACCCTTCCTTATGCCACGTCAACAGGTATTGACAGTGATTGGCAAGATTTAGTTTTTAGACAAGCAATTTCCAATAACTATAACCTTACTTATAAAAGTGGCGATGAGCGAAAAAATCTTTTAATCAGTATGGGACTGCAAGAAACACAAGGGGTTATTGCTAATACTGATAACAAAAGAATTACATTCAACTTAAACTCTAGGTCCAAAGCTTTTGGAGATAAAGTGGATGTAATAGCCAGAACAAATATCGCACATAATAAAGGTAATGCTACTTCTGTAGGAAATGGTCAAATTTTCTTACAAAGAGGTGTTACATCTCAAACACTCTTATTCCAACCTATATTTGGTTTGTTAAATCCTGGAGAAGATGATGATGTGTATGCTGATTTGAACGAAGGTAACGAAATTTCAAATCCTTACACCCTTGCTAATGATGTAATTGATTTAAAATCTTCCTTCAATTTTATTCAAAATTTATCTTTTTCTGCAAAAATTACTCCAAGGTTAACCGCTTTAGTGAAAGGAGCTTTTAACCTACAAACCAGTAACCGAGATAGCTATTATCCATTAAATACCACTCGTGGAAGAAGAAATAGTGGTGAGGCTACTCAATCTACTTTAGAAAATCAAAAAGTATATGCCGAATCTAGCCTTCGTTACCGAAATAGCTTTGGAGCTCACCGTCTTGATGCGATTGTTGTTGGTACAGTAGAAAAAAATACCATTCGATCCATGTTTAATAAAGCCTTCGGTTTTGGTTCGGATGTAACTTCTTATTACAATTTTCAAGCCGCAACTGATATCCTGGTTCCAATTGCTCAATTTCAAGAATTTGGTTTGCTTTCGGGGCTATTCAGAGTTGGATATTCGTATAAAAACAAATACTACGTAGACGTTAATGCTCGTGTGGATGCTTCGTCGAAATTTGCCCAGAACAACAAGAGTGCATTTTTTCCGTCAATAGCATTCTCTTGGACAGTTAGCAGAGAAAAATGGATGAAAGATATCGAGACAATTTCAGACATGAAGCTTCGTTTGTCTTATGGTCGTACGGGTAGTAATCCTATTGCTCCTTATCAATCACTTGCATTATTGACCCCAACACGTTATAATTTTAATGACCAATTAGTCACTGGTTTTTACGAATCAAACTTAGCTAATGATAATTTAACTTGGGAAACTACCAACCAGGTAAATGCGGGTCTTGATTTAAGTATTTTAAAATCAAAAATCAATTTTACAATTGATACGTATTACAAACTTACAGACGATTTACTCCAAAACGTAAGGTTGGCTCCATCAAACGGTTTTGCTTCCATTGTAGACAATTTTGGTCAAGTTGAAAACAAAGGAATCGAAATTGCTGTAAACGCTACTGTCATTGATAATAAAGATTTTGGTTGGAATGTAGGTACAAACTTTTCGCTAAACCGAAATAAATTAGTAAGCTTAAATTCTAACCTACAATTCCAATTAGGACCATCAGTAGGATTTTCAGAAGCCAACCCAATTATGTTTATGGAAGGAATGCCTCTTGGAATTTTCTGGGGAGCTCAAACAAATGGAATTTACAGAGATTGGGATGAGGCTATTGCTAGCGGAATTAGTGGTGCTGCCCCTGGAGAAATTAAATATGTAAATAATCATGTTGATGTTGATGCTGACGGAAATCCATTGGCTATCCAAGAAATCAATTTTGAAGATTTTGTGCAAATTGGAGATCCTAACCCAGATTTCACTTTTGCTATTACAAATAATTTTAGATATAAAAACTTCGATGCTAGTTTCTTATTTACAGGTCAACGAGGTGGCGATTTGTTTTGGGTAGATTCTTGGTCTTTACTTGGAAACAACAACAGCCGAAATGGATTAAGGTCAGCGGTAAGTGAAGCGTGGCAGGCACCCCTAGATGTCGATGTAGCTACCGGAACCGTAACATTTAACCCAGCAAGCGGCAATATGGACGGTGCTGTACATCCTGCTGCTTTAGCAGATGCAGGTAATAGAGCTTTACCCTCTGATAGACAAGTGTATGATGGTTCATTTCTGCGATTGAAAAACGTAAATATTGGGTATACCCTAAACTTTAAAGGAACCACTAGCTTACGAATTTATGGTGCAGGACAAAACCTTTTAACATGGACTGACTATCCCGGTTTTGATCCAGAAGCTACTTCTTTCAACAAAGATCCACAGCGTAGAGGTGTTGATTTTGGTGGATATCCTGGCGTGAGAACGTACTCTTTAGGTTTGCAATTCAACTACTAAAAGAGATAATGACTGCAAATAAAGTGGTGCTAAATTATATTTTGAATCACTCAAGAGAATGTCAGTTACGTTTGAATTATATTTGCAAGATAACAAGTATAAAATAGTTTGCAAAATGTGCATAACCTGAATGAGATGCAAACCCATATCAAAATAGTCCAACCGAATTGTTATAGAGAAACAAAAAAAAATAATAAAAAAATATACACATGAAAACACTTTTTAATATTAAAAAAATCCTAGTTGTAGGAGTTGCATTCTGGTTTCTAGGATGTGATGCGGTATTAGATGAAGAACCCGTAGGGCTTATTGGTACTGATTTTTTCTACCAAAATGAAAATGATGCTTTAGCAGCCTTAAACGCCGTGTATGCGGATTTAAAAAATGGTAACGGTTATTATCGCCAAACATTTTTATCAAACCTCTTTGGAGCTTCTGATCAAGGTACTCCAAATGCCGGACGACACGGAAGTTTTAGACGAGGTACAATTGAAAATACGGATCCTAACTTACCATTACTATGGACCGAAATTTATATTGGTATCAAAGATGCCAACAATGTAATTGCTCGAGTTCCAGAAATTCCGGTCATGGACGAAGAATTACGAAATAGAGTATTGGGTGAAGCTAAATTTCTAAGAGCTTTAAACTATTTTAATTTGGTTCGTTGTTGGGGAGAAGTACCTCTTCGACTTACACCAGTAAAACCAGGCGAACCCGGTTTGCCAAAATCACCAATTACTGATATTTACGCTTCGATTATCGATGATTTAAAGTTCGCAGCCGAACATTGCTGGGGATTTAATGAGGTACGAAACGGATACAGCAATAATATTGGTCGTGTTACCAAAGCTTCCGCACACGCTATGTTAGCAAAAGTGTATATTCAAATTGCGTCATCAAAGAGAACCGCTTCAGAGGGAATTTTAGGTAATGCAAGGTACACAGCCATGCCAGAATCAGCACAGACCTACTACCAATTGGCCAAAGAACAATGCGATTTGGTCTTAGGGCAAAGTGGTTATGCGTTGGTAACCAATCTTACCGAGTGGATTGCATTATTTGATGCTAAAAATGGTAACAATGCCGAAATGTTATTCGAAATTCAAGGTTCTTCAATTGTAGAACAAGGTACAGCGGTATCAAACTTGTTTAGTCCAAGAAATGCTGGCCTTTCTGGTGGTGGTTTTGGAGGAACTAATGCGTTTATGCCTACTTTTATCAATAGTAACATGGACAAAACAGATATTAGATTCCAAAATTCAATTATCAAAGAATTTACTGATGAAACAACTAAACATGTGCTAAATACAACAAGCACAGGTTATCTTCGAACAAATATCAAAACTGGAGCTGCACTTAGTGTGCTTACAAGAGTTTTTACTTCGAAATATATTGACAGAGACGCTACAACAGAATACACAAGTCAACAAAATTGGCATGTTATTCGCTTGGCTGATGTTTATTTGATGCGTGCTGAAGCTCTTGCTGAAATTTCAGGAACACCAAGTGCAGCAGAACCTGATTTGAATGCGTTAAGAAGTAGAGTAGGGATGCCAAATTTCAATACGTCAGGAATGTCAATGGATACATTTAGAACAGCGCTACTCAGAGAACGTTCGGCTGAATTATCTGTTGAAGGCCATCGTTTTTTCGATATTACGCGAATGGGAGTTTACGATCAATTATGCAGAGCTGCTTATGGCAATGCTGATGGTGCTCGTCAACCTGAAGATTACACTTGGCCGATTCCTTTAGTGGAAAGTTCTGCAAACGAAAATATTGACTAAATAAATTAAATTATGTACTACCATCGCCTCTGCTTTTTGTTGCTCTTTTTCGGAACAAGTTTATGTGCCCAAGAAAATAAAAACGGTAAACCAAATGTTGTTTTTATCATCTCAGATCAGCATAAAGTGGAAGCGTCTGGAGCGTATGGCAGTACCCTTGCCAAAACGCCAAACATAGATGAGCTGGCAAAAACAGGAGTAAAGTTTAACTATTGTTATACTCCTGCTCCTGTTTGTGCTCCTGCTCGTGCTGCCTTAATTACGGGCATGAATCCTTATGCCAACGGAGCTATCTATCACAAAGCTCCTGTAAAAATGCCCGACGGAAGTATTAAAAATTTAGGTAGTGGTTTCTTGCGAGAAACAGGTTATCATAAAGGTATAGTAACACTCGCTGAAATTTTTAAACAACAAAACTATACCACAGCTTCACCTGGTAAAATGCACGTGCATGGTGAACTTCAAAAAAATGTAGATGACGATCATAAAGAAGGAAATTTTATGGGATTTGACGAAATCAGTGTCCGGTATTATACCCATTTTCCAGGAGGTCATTACGAAGATGAAGTAGGAGAAGACACTTATATGAGGTACCGGCAGTTTAAAAAATACAACGATATTTTTAAAGGTGGTGCCGACGACTTTAACCTGTTTTACGAACCCACTCTTGTGCAGTCTGATGAAGATAATTTTGATATGGTAGTGGCTAAAAAATCGGTCGAGTTTATTGAAAAGCGTGCCACAGACGGAAAAAATTTCTTTCTTCATGTAGGTTTCGAAAAACCACATCCGCCTTTAACTACCACCAAAAAATATTTGGACATGCATAAGCCGGAAGATTTTACATTGCCGGTAACAGCTAGAGATTGGATGACTAAAGGTCGGTATCCTTGGGTGCCAAATTGGTTGCATTCAAATATTCACAACGATGCTCAAAAAGCACAAAACGTTATGGCGGCTTATTATGCTTGTGTAAGTGAAGTGGACGATATGGTAGGTCGGGTTATAAAGTCGTTAAAAGATAACGGATTGTATGAAAATACGATTATCATTTATACTTCGGATCACGGTGAACATTTATTTGAGCATGGATTGATGAATAAACATAATATGTACGAAGCTGCCGTAAACATCCCTTTCATTATCTCTTATCCTAAATTGTTTAAACAAAATGCTGTGAATAATTCGATTGTGAGTTTGATAGATGTAATGCCTACCTTAGCTGAGTTGATTGGTGGAAAAACTCCCGAAACAGCACAAGGAACTTCTCTTGTAGAAGCGTTAACAAAAGGTACAGAAATCAAAAACAGAGCTGTCTTTTCTGAATTTAGAGGTGCGGCTTATCAATTATTACCTAACGAAAAAAACGTACCTTCCCGAATGATGCGATGGGAAGATTATAAATTTGTGTACACCCACGGAATCATTGATCAGCTGTATAATATCAAAGAAGATCCAGACGAGTTAAACAATTTAATTTTTGATGAAAAACACAAAGAGGTGTATCAAAGCATGAGATTCCAGACCTTGGCCGACTGGCGATTTCAAGAGTATACACCGCTAACTGTATCCTTAGAAGGTAAAAAATTGAAATGGAACAATGAAGAGTTCAGTACTTTTTCAGTGTATTTCTCTGAAGAAAATGCTATTCAAAAAGCAAAAATAATTCGTTCAAACAGTGCTGAAAATAATTTTAATGCCCCCAAAAAAGGTTTTTATTGGGTGATAGCGCATCCGAAATTAACTAAGACATCTGATTTTTATGGAAAAAACGTACCTGTTGCAGTAGAAAAATACTCTTTTGTTTTACCTGTTTCTGATGCAACTAGAGTATTCTAATTAACGTGAGTTCTATAAGAAAGGTAGACATAATTTATTGATTTAGAATTCCTAAAAAATGAATAGCAGATAAATTTTGTGAAACGTAGTGTATTCTTTGTGTATTTAGTGTGATAGTTTAATTTTTTTGTAACACAAAGGCCACGAAGAAGTGATAAAAACTTTAAAGTGTTTCAATAGCAAATTTATATAAATCGAACTCACGTAATTAATTCAATCCAACGGTATGCTCTTCAATAGATGTACGGGTTTCAATACCTTTCTCTTAGGGTTTATGGTCTTTTGTTTCTATCAAAATAGCGTAGCACAAGAGACTTTTGTATACAAACAAATCGATGGGTTTCAGTTGTGTATGGAAATGCATAAACCACCCGGTTGGTCGCCTTCAAATACTTACCCCGCCCTTTTGTTTTTTTTTGGCGGCGGGTGGACTAAAGGTTCTATGAAACAATTCGAGCCACATGCGAAATATTTTTCCAAAAGAGGAGTCGTATGTTTTTTAGTAGATTATCGAGTTGAAAGCAGGCACAAGTCCAGTATTTTTCAATCCGTACAAGACGCAAAGTCTGCCTTACGTTACATTAAAGAGCATGCTAATGATTTAGGTATTGATCCTTCAAAAGTAATTGCATCGGGCGGTTCCGCTGGTGGACATCTTGCTGCAGCATCTGCGTTAATAAACGACTACAATGAAATTACAGATGATCTAGAAATAAGCTGCAAGCCCAATGCACTGGTTCTTTTTAATCCCGCAATCGACAATGGTCCAGCCGGAGTAGGGTACCCAAAAGTTAAAGAATCTTTTAGTTCCATATCGCCATTGCACAACATTAGAGCAGGAGCGCCACCTACACTTATTTTTTTAGGAACTCACGATAGCTTAGTTCCGGTTGAAACCGCAAAGTATTACGAAATGGCTATGAAAAAAACGGGCAACGAGTGCAAACTTATTCTATACGAAGGAGAAGAGCACGGTTTTTTTAACTACACCAATTTCGAAAATTATAAAAGTACCCTACTCGAAATGGATGCTTTTTTACAGTCTTTGGGCTATTTGAAAGACATTCCAAAAGTAGTAATCGATTAATTTCCGTACAAAAAAGTAATGCAAAAATGAAAGAGACACCAAGGAAAAAGCCGTTACTACTTCTTTTGCAGATGGTTTTTTATCTGTGCATCAGTCCTTTTTTTGCGCAAGAAAAACCCAATATCATTTTTATCCTTGCCGACGATTTAGGATACGGAGACCTGAGCTGTTACGGTGCTAAAGATGTACAAACTCCTAACATTGATTTACTGGCTCAAAATGGAATTCGCTTTACACGTGCTTACGCCAATAGCACGGTTTGTTCGCCCAGTCGAGCAGCAATTCTAACAGGAAATTATCCTGATCTTGTGGGTGTTCCGGGTGTTATTAGAGAAAAGCCAACGAACAATTGGGGAAATTTAATAAACGATATCGCCACGCTACCGCTCAAACTTAAGAAGCAAAAGTACCATACAGCCTTGATAGGAAAATGGCATCTGGGTTATCAAAATCCTGATCTTCCTAACGCTAGAGGTTTTGATTTTTTTAAGGGATATCTAGGCGATATGATGGACGATTATTATACCCATCAGCGAGCGGGTATCAATTGGATGCGCGAAAATCAAAAAGAAATTAGAGCACAAGGCCATGCTACTGATGTATTTACCGATTGGAGTTTAGCTTATCTTGAAAAGCAACATAAACAAAGGCAACCTTTCTTTTTATTTTTAGCCTACAATGCACCGCATGATCCTGTTCAACCGCCTAAAGATTGGCTGGCAAAAGTAGAAAAAAGAGCACCCCATCTCACTCCAGAAAGGCAAAAACTAGTCGCCTTAATCGAACACCTCGATTTTAACGTAGGTCGGATTATATACCAACTCCAAAAAATGCAACTCGATAAAAATACGCTTATTGTTTTTACGTCGGATAATGGCGGTGCTTTAAAATACGGAGCGAGTAATCTGCCGTTCAAAGGTGGTAAAGGCGATTTCCTCGAAGGCGGAATTCGTGTGCCTTGTATCGTACAATTACCTTCGCAGAAAACAAGTAAAATAATTGAACGCCCCATCATGTTGATGGATTTTTTTCCAACTTTTGTTGAAAAAGCTGGTGGAACAGTTAACCCTAATTTGCCAGCCAGAAGCATTGACGAACTTTTAAATAAAACCGTAAATGAAACGCCCCGAAATATGATTTGGATGCGAAGAGAAGGCAACAAATTCGGCGGAAATTCATACTATGCGGTATCAGATGGAACAATCAAAATATTGCAGAATAATCCATTTGTAACCTATCAAATGTACAACCTTTCTAAAGATGCAACCGAAGCAAAACCGTTAGAGGAAACAGTTGAAAGTCAAACTTTGTGGACTTTCTTATTGCAACACATTCAAAATGCAGGAAAAATCCCTTGGCAATAAGGGTGTGGGTTGCTTTTGACTAGATTTTCAACCTATTTGAACATTTAAAAAACATGTGTTTTTTAAGACAATGGTATCTTGCATCATATTTGAATTAATAATTAAACTGCGATAAAAATGAAAACATTAAAATTATTAACCTTATTTTTTGCATTGCTTGTAACTATGAGCGGAAATGCACAAAGTCCTGAGAAAAAAGCACAAAAATTCACAGACGAAATTACCAAAGTGTTAGAATTGAATGAAGCGGACTCGAAAGCGATTTATCAAATTCAACTTGAGCGTTTTACCGAGATGGCGGATATTCAAAAGAAACACGCGGATGATCCGGATGCAAAAAAAGAAGCTACAGACGCTCTCGGGAAAAAAGTATTCAATAAAATGAAATCTGTCTTGGGACAAGAACGTCAGAAAAAATGGAAAGAGTACAAGGATAATAAATAATTAGGTTTGGTTTCGATTATTCGGTGGTGAAAGTAGTCATGAATTTTGCCACTGGATTTTCGTTCCACGTCAGAATAGTATTCTTTATGCATTCCAATATTTCCAAATAAACTTTTTCAATAATTCAAAAAAATTACCTTTATGAAAAGAATTTTTACTTTACTATGTATTGCTTTTGCAACTCTCGCATCGGCACAAACAGTGAGCATCCAAGGTGGAGCCACTTATCCAACTATTGCTGCGGCAATAACAGCTGCTTCTGCCGGAGATGTTATCTTAGTGTCAGGAGTTTTTACAGAATCTATTACCATCGACAAAAGCATCACTTTACGTGGCACGAATCCCGCAAACGATATAGTGCAAGCGGCAGCTGCTGCTTCGAACAATGGTACAGGTTCACGCGTTCTTAGTATTGGTGCTCCTGCAGCTGCTGCGTTAAACGTTACAGTTGAAAATTTAACCATCCGTCATGGTAACGCAAGCGCCAACGGAGGTGGTATCAACGTGGATAAAGTTACGGGACTTGTAACCTTACGTAACCTTAATATTACTAATAATTTTAGTACACAAAATGGTGGTGGGCTTGGAATAGCAGGGTCAAACGTAAATGTTATTGGTTGTTCTATCCAAAACAACTCTTCATCTTTAGATGGTGGTGGAGTTATTGCAGCACCTAATAATGCTTCGGCTGCAAGCTCGGTAGTGAATTTTACACGTTCTCTAATCAATGCCAATACGGGTCGTAACGGCGGAGGTATGTATTTAAATGGTAATAACAACTTCGGAAACAATTATACATTGACTGTAAATGTTGAAAACTCAACCATTTCTAATAACACTGCATCAAGCGCGTCAAGCGGTAACGGTGGTGGTGCTATTTTTACAGCGGCTGCTTTCTGGACCACTACTGCCGGTGGCGATGGTGTTTCAGGAAACGTTACCCTTCGTATGGTTCACGCTACTGTATTCAATAACACACATGCGGCAGTTCTCAGAGCCGGATTACGTTTTGCGGGAGTAGTTAATGCTTTAACCAATTTTAGCGCATTCAACTCGATTATTGTAGCCAATAATGATATTGCAACCAAAGCATTAAACTTTCAGAACACTAATACTACCAATGTGGTAAACTGTATCTTAGGAGGTTTAGAATTAGCACCAACATTAGTAGACGATTTAGCCAAGAATAACCTTAAAGGCCGAACTGCTACACAAGCGGGTTTAACAGGTGTGTTGTCTAATCAAGGTGGTGCAACTTCAGTTATTGATATCACAGCGTCATCAGCAGCGGATGATTATTGTACTGCCGTTACAGGAATTACAATCCCAACGGTTGATCAAAGAGATTACACACGCGAAGGCGTAAATGATGCAGGAGCTTTTGAAGTAGGTGGAGTGCTTTCAGTACAAAATCCAGCACTTTCTGCCAATGATTTTATGGTTTACCCAAATCCTGCCAATGATGTATTGTTTATCAAATCGCAAAACAGCATTTCAAAAGTAACGGTTTATGACCTTACAGGAAGAACAGTTTACCAATCCAATACGTTTGACCAAAGTATCAATGTATCGAACTTAGCACCAGGCATGCACTTGCTTGAAGTAGAAAGCGAAGGACAAAAGGTAACTAAAGCCTTTTTAGTAAAATAGTTTTTTGTTTGAATCGGAAGCTGAATTAATAAGTCAGGCCCTACAGCAGGACTTTTAAGTCGGCTTCCTTTTTTACTTTTTTACAGGTTTTGTGCCATCGTAGTAATAGGATTATCTACTAAACAGCCTCATAACCTGATTTTACTTCTTACTGTTTTAGACTACTGCACCAATCGAACTTAACCGATTTTATTTTCTTTGGGAAAGTGCTGTAAGTAGCCATTCTATAACGTTTTTGACCCTTTTAAAATAAATGCCAAAATTACCGCTGCAGAAGAACAACACTTTTTAACGTTTTTAGCAGCAAAATACCTAGTAAAACAGTAGTCTTTAGTGCCGTATTTTTAAAGAAAATGGTACCCGTTTCCTCAAGGGAACTTAATTTTATACCCTTAGCAGTTATGAAATCCAATTATGCTAACCCCAACCAAAATTGCAGTGTACTCCTTCTTTTGATACTTTTTTGTTTCTTAGGAAGTGGGAGAATTGTGGCACAGACCGTCAATATTTTAGGTAATCCTTATGGTGGAAATCCTTATCCTTCCATTTCGGCTGCTATTGTAGCCTCAACTGATGGAGACGTTATTTTAATTAGTGGGATGCACACGGAAAGTTTA